>Ga0351880_1005_pt1 | contig 84629 bp, 73 predicted proteins | sample BONcelFGM3001E13_FD_206766 | JGI IMG/M metagenome (GOLD analysis project Ga0351880, IMG submission 206766) | Enriched cells from coal bed in the Powder River Basin, Montana, United States - BONCAT cells FGM rep3 HSBNCT.FGM.300.1.E13 ...
AGAATTTGTATCTTTGCCATTCTTTTTTATAAATGTCATTTTATGAGCTTATTTCTGTTTATTGCCGGGATGGTTTTGTTGATAGTTGGTTCAAACTGGCTTGTTGATGGTGCCTCAAGTCTTGCCCGGCGCTTTAACATTTCTGATCTTGTAATAGGCCTTACAATAGTTGCCTTCGGTACATCATCGCCCGAACTTATAGTAAACCTCTTCGCTTCGTTCAACGGAAATACCGACATAGCAATCGGAAATGTTGTCGGGAGCAACATTTTCAATACGCTTGTCATCCTGGGCCTAACAGCTGTCGTAACTCCTATCGCAGTAAAAAGCACCACAGTATGGAAGGAAATTCCATTCAGCATTCTCGCTGTTGTTGTAATGGCATTTATGGCCAATGATATTTTGATTGACGGATACACCAAAGATACAATCTCCAGAATTGATGGTTTTATTCTGCTATGTTTCTTCTCTATTTTTATGGCTTACACTTTCGCCCTGGCAAAATCATCCGGACCATTGAAGGAAGTAACCGCTAAAGAAATGAGTGTTTTAAAGGCAATTGTATTTATTGCAACTGGCTTGGTAGGTTTATTTTTTGGCGGTAAATTTCTGGTTGATGGTGCTGTTGATATCGCCAGATCTCTGGGGATCAGCGAAGCAGTTATCGGACTCACAGTTGTAGCTGCCGGTACATCCATGCCTGAACTGGCCACATCAGTTGTTGCTGCGTTTAAAAAGAAAAGTGATATTGCTATCGGAAATGTTGTTGGCTCTAACATTTTCAATGTTTTCTTTGTTTTGGGAATAAGCGCATCCATAAGGCCTATACCCCTTAATTCAGGTAGTTCATCCAATTTCGATATGATTTTCCTGATTATTATGAGTGTGATTATGTTTGTTTTTATTTTTCTCGGGAAAGAGAGAAAAATTAACAGACTTGAGGGTGCATTTTTCTTTCTGGCCTTTGTTGCTTATACATTGGTTCTTATTCTGGACACAGAAAGATTATTTCCTTTCAGATAAAAAGAGAATACAACAGAAACAAATTCAATCAAACAGTCATCTGATCCTTAATTCGGGAAGGATTTTAATTATCTTTGTTGCTGCATGTTAAATGACATCATGATTAAACTCATGAGGTCAGCAAAAATTAAATGGAAAATTTTATGTTTACACAAAACGACCAAAAACAGTTTCAGGCTAAAGGTATTGATATTGATACCATTGAGCAGCAAATAGATAACTTCAAAACCGGATTTCCTTTTATCGAACTGGTTGCACCCGCAACCATTGATAGCGGTATAAGAAATTTTTCAGCGCAGGAAATTGAAAAATTACAGAGTTTTTATGATAAGAATTCGGAAGACTACGAGATTCTCAAATTTGTTCCGGCATCAGGCGCAGCAAGCCGCATGTTCAAGCAACTCTTCGAATTTCATGATAGTTATACAAAAGATGATGCAGGGAAAGCTCTGCTTGAGTCAGACAAGAGCTTTAACTCTGTTTATAATTTTATAAAAAACATCAGCAAGTTTGCTTTTTATAGCGATCTCAAACAAGTGTTGGCAAATAATGATATTGACCTGGAAAGCAGTCTCAAAGAAGGAGATTATGCTACCATTATCGGGTATTTGCTCGAAGACAAAGGTTTGGGATATGCCAATCTCCCCAAAGCCCTTCTTAAATTTCACAATTACGCTGATGGTGGCAGGATGGCAATGGAAGAACATCTTGTGGAAGGAGCTGAGTATTGCCAGAACAGCGAAGGACGTGTTGCCATTCATTTTACAGTTTCCCCGGAACATGCCGACAGGTTTATTGAAGAGATCAATCAAATAAAGGACAAATACGAAACACTCTTTGATGTTACCTACGAACTCACTTTCTCAATCCAGAAATCCTCTACCGACACCATTGCTGTTGATATCAGGAATAAGCCTTTCAGGGATGAGAAAGATAATATTGTATTCCGTCCGGGTGGTCATGGAGCGCTGATCGAAAACCTTAATGACCGCGAAGGCGAAGTGATTTTCATAAAAAATATTGACAATATTGTTCCCGATTCGCTTAAACCATCAACCTACCAATACAAAAGGGTGATCGGCGGATTTCTTATGGAATTGAGAGATAAGATATACACTTACCTTGATCGCCTTGAGGATGGAAACATAAGTGACAATGAGTTGAAAAAAATCATCGCATTCTCCAGAGAAAAGCTATTTCTTCAAACTCCATCAGATTTTGATGAACTTAGCAAGATGGAAAAGATTGATATACTTTTTAACAAATTAAACCGACCTATCCGCATTTGCGGAATGGTGAAAAACGAAGGCGAACCCGGCGGTGGTCCTTTTTGGGTTAAAAATACTGACGGAGAAGTATCACTTCAAATTGTTGAGTCATCGCAAATAGATATAAATAATCCTGAACAAAAAGAAATATTCAGCAAATCAACCCATTTCAATCCGGTTGATCTGGTTTGTTATGTAAGAGATTTTAATGGTGAACAGTTTGATCTGCGCGAATTTGTTGATCCTTCAACAGGTTTTATTTCTGTGAAATCGAAAGATGGAAGGGAATTAAAAGCACAGGAGCTTCCCGGATTATGGAATGGTGCTATGGCTGATTGGACAACCGTTTTTGTTGAGGTACCAATTCTGACCTTCAATCCGGTTAAAACAATCAATGATCTTCTCAGAAAAGAACATCAAGCCTGATACAATGGTTAAGCCCGATATTTCTTCTGAAATAATGGTTGAGGATCTTATTAAATTTTATCCTGCTGCAAATGGATTCTTAAACAGCAGAGGGCTTCACTGCATTATTTGCGGAGAACCTGTTTGGGGAAGTTTAAGAGAATTGGCGTTGGATAAAAAATTCTCAGAAGAACAAATTTCTATTCTTGTAGCTGATCTTAAAGCATTTTTAGCTTCTGAATCTGTTTAAGGTGCTAACCTTTCTTTAATCCATTTATTATTCTCAGATCGAAACCTGATCCTGTCGTGCAGCCTGCCTGGTCGTCCCTGCCAGAATTCTGCTTCGGTGATGCTTACAGCGTATCCGCCCCAATGCTCAGGACGTTGGATGGATTCCACTTCCGGGCTGTCAATCATTTGCTTATAAGCAGTTTCAAGTTCAATTCGACTGCTGATTACCTGACTCTGAGGAGAAATTATCGCTCCTACCCTGCTCTCGACTGGTCTTGAATTAAAGTATTCATCCGATTCATTTTCAGAAATCTTTGTAGCTACTCCCACGAATCTGACCTGTCTTTCCAACTCGGGCCAAAAAAAAAGTAAAGCTACCTGATTGTTTAACTCAATATGATTTCCTTTGGAACTCAGGTAATTGGTATAAAAATGCAAGCTGTTTTCTGATAAGCCTTTTAACAAAACCACCCTCGAGGCTGGTCTTCCATTAGAGTCACAGGTTGAAAGTACCATTGCCGTGGGTTCTATCACCTTCGCATTTATGCATTCCTGAAGCCACTTTTCGAAAAACACAAGAGGCTCATCTCCAACTATATGCTCATTCAAACTCCCTTTTTCATACTGGAGACGGATTTCCGAAATTTTCATAACTTTTTCTTTATCAAACAACTCCCAATGAATTGTGTTCACTCTTGTGCTGCCAGATTCCATCTATTGCTAAAGCAAATATTTTCATAATTTTAACGTTCTTTCAAAACTTTACTTGTTTAATTCATGTAGCAGCAAGGAAAGAAATAACTTTGCTCCAAATTACTAACAGATGAAACAAGTCTTAATTTTTATAATTCCTTTCCTTTTTTCATTTTCCTCTTTGATAAGTCATGGACAAACATCCAGGCCAAGTTCTGTTTTCAAAAAGGAATTGGTGAAAGAAAGACAGCAGAAAAACGATGACTTTATAAGTGGTGCCCAATCGCCTCTGGATGACACTGACAAGCCCGGATTTAAAGGACTGAACTATTTCAAGCCTTCATCTTCATGGGTTATTAAGGCAAGAATTGAGAAATATGAAACTCCTGACACCATAAAGATGCGAACCACAACAGAAAGACTTCCATTGTATATTGTTTACGGAAAAGCCAATTTTAGAATTAACAACAAAGAACACGAGTTAACAATATTCCGAAATGTTGGTCTGATGAATAAACCCGGGTACGAAAATTACCTGTTTATCCCATTTACTGACGAAACTTCAGGCAATCAAACTTATGGTGGAGGACGCTACGTTGATGCTTACATTGAAGATTCTGAATTTTTGACAATAGACTTCAACAGGGCTTACAACCCATACTGTGTTTACAACAAAAAATACAGCTGTCCGATACCTCCTTCCGGCAATCATTTAACCATTAAAGTAAATGCAGGGGAGAAACTTTTCAAAAATCACTCATATTAAAACGGGTAGATAACTTCATGAAAAATATTTTATGTAACAGGGCTCTGGCGTTATTGTTACTTCTCATAACTCAATTTTTTGACAACTCGACGAAGCTGAAGGCTCAAAGTCTATTGTCAGAGAAAAATTGGGTAATCGGGATCACTCCAGGGATGGCTTCTTACTTCGGCGATCTTAGCGTGTACGACTTTGAACCTGTTAATAAGCTCGGGCACGAAAGCGGCCCGATGGTTGAAGTCTATGCAGGAAAAAAGCTTGAAAGGTATTTTGAATTCGGCCTGTCGGTTTCGTTTGGTAGCATCTCAAGTGCAAAACCTGCTGCGAATGCAAAATTCCTGAGTTCCTATGTTGAATATGCATTTAATACCAGAATAAGTTTTGCGGATGTTTTATTCCCATATCGTTCGCGTGGGTTTGATTTTGGTTTTATCGGTGGTGTAGGTCTGACACAATTCAGGTCGGCCAGTTACACTATATCTGATAACTCACTAATTGAATCCAATGGGCTGGGCGCTGATAAAAATCCTGCAGGTAAAGGACAAAATGACCCACATTTGATTACAGGATACTATCTGGCATATTCCATAAATCAAAACTGGATATTGGAACACAAAATGGCAGGTAAATTATTAACTACAGATAATTTTGATTCTTATATCGGATCAACCGGAATAAACGATCGCTTGATATTTACCGGATTGGGAGTAAAATATATTATTAATCCATCTTTTACAATGAAATACCGCGATCTTCCATGTGCAGGATCACGGGAATGGAAAAAATTTCAAATAAAAAAGAAGAGATATTAAGAATAAATACTAACCTGATTAGTCCTTACGAAAGAGTCAGGTAAAGTAAAGCCAGAGCTGTATTCAATCAGACAAGCATTCCTGGTTTTCAACTGTCGCTATCCTCGTCTGGTAATGCCTTAATCATCAGAACCAGTTTATTATACTTTTCTTTTTCTTCATGAATCTGTTTTTGAAGCTTCCCCGCCAGATTCATGAGGCTATCTCTCTCGTCAGTAATTGCCTTTAAAACAGCTGCAACACCTTCGCTATCCTGAGGAATCTCAGATATATCAATACTTGTGTGAGGAAGGTAAAAATTGCCGATTTCCTGGTTATTTCCGGAATTTTTGATTTTACTTAACTCCTCCTCCAGTAAACTGTTTCTTTTTTGAAGAAGATTCAGTTTTTCCTGATAAGTAATTAAGCCCTTTTCCAGTTCGCTTCTAAAATCCTTTTCTCTTTGCTTCAACTTGCTCACTTCCAACTCTTGTAATAAAAGTTGATTCTGAATTCCGATTTTATGCGATTCCAGTTCATTTTGCCTCCTTTTGTATCGGGAAATTTTGTTTTTTGATGTTATCAAAAGATATATCATTACCAATACCAGAATAGTCAAAACACTTGCAGAGGTCTTTAAAACCCACATCATATGCAAATCATTTTTACTACGGCTAGCAATTTGAGAATTTGCAAAACGTAATTGTTTAAGTTCACTATCCATCGAATTTATGGAATCCCAATGAGATGAGTCGAGGTGGTTTTGCCTAAGCAGCTGGTCAATTATAATCTGATCACGTAAAACAACCTCCTGAAGATTATCGCTTAAGCGTTTAAGATTCAACCATGTATTGATTGTCATTGTATCTTTTACCGAATTGTACTTCTTAAGATAAAAATCTCTTTCAGCTAAAATGGTGGAATCTGGCTCAAGGCCAAACAGATTTACTGAAATGCCAGAGAGAAATAAAATCATTAATAAAGCTCGAAATCTCATATCATTGTTATTTGAAACGTATAACAATTATTATTATGTGATTGTTGTTGTTTGCTTCGAGATAAATCAATGGTGCTCTTTTTGCGTTACTATTCGCGAATTTAGTAAGTTTGCACCTAAATGGCCTAATTCCAATGAAAAAGATTAAACTTATCAAATCATTAGCTATCGTTTTGATTTTCAATGCGATGTTTTTATTGTCATCCGCTCAGTCCGGATACAATATTATTTTTGATCTGAATGGGTTGAATGACAGCATACTTCTGCTCGCCAATTATTCAGGGGATAAGCAATTTGTAGTTGATACTGCTTATCCGGGTAAGAATAACCGGTATATATTTTCCGGAAAAAAGGAGCTATTACCGGGAATGTATTTTATTGCCGGCCAGAACAAATCCAAAATTTTCGATTTTTTAATCTCTGACAGTCGCAATTTTACCATTTCCGGAAATAAAGATCAGGTCCCGCAAAGTCTGAAAGTCAAAGACAGTAAAGAGAATCAATTGTTTTTTAACTACATTTTATTCCTGAATGACAAACAGAAAGAGCGTGCTCAGTATCTGGAGATTCAGAAAAAAAGCACACCCGGAAGTGATTCTGCACTTGGAGCTGCCAACCAGATTAATCTGGTGAATGAGGAGGTACAACGCTATATAAACGGTATCATTAACAGTAACTCCGGAAGTCTTATTTCGGCGTTTCTAAAAGCCATGCAGGAGCCTGAAATCCCATCTTCGCCAATATTACCAAACGGAAGGCCTGATTCTACATTCCCTTACAGGTATTTTAAAAACCATTTCTGGGATAATATTGACCTTTCAGATGACCGATTGGTTAGAACGCCTTTTCTTCATGGAAAGGTTGAACAATATCTCACCAAACTTACCCACCCTGCTCCCGATTCATTGATTAAGTCTATCGATGAATTATTCATCCGATCAGGCGACAACCCTGAAACCTTCAAATATCTGATGTGGTATCTCACCATAAAATATGAAAGTTCTGAAATAATGGGGTACGATGCAATCTTTGTTCATCTTGTAGATAAATACTATAATGATGACAAAATGAATTGGATGAATCCGACTGTTAAAGAAAATCTGATAAAGAAAGCCAATAAATTAAAAAAGGTTTTGATAGGAAAAATCGCGCCTGAAATGATTTTACTGGATACACTGCAGCAACCGGTTTCTCTGCACAAGATAAATGCGGAATACACAATTATATATTTCTGGGATCCCGATTGCAGTCATTGTAAAAAGGAAACTCCGCTTCTAAAAGATTTATATTCAAAGAGTAAGGCTGATACAGGGCTTGAAGTTTATGCCGTTTGTATGGATACTTCATGGGTTGAAATGAAAAAATACATCCAAAAAAATACAACTTCCTGGATTAACGTTAACGGGTTCTACAGCTTAACACCTGACTTCAGAGAACTCTACGACGTAAATACATCACCGGTAATGTTTCTGCTTGATAAAAAGAAGAACATTATAGCCAAACGGATACTTACCACCCAGATGGAAGCATTTATAAATCAGCACCGTCAGAAGATTATAGCTCAGGAATAAGTTACCGGAGGTTGTTATCATTCCAAAACTTTCAAAATCATAAAAAATATTTACCCGGCTTATCGGCGATAGAAAAAAATCCATACTTTTAACAATACATTGACGGGCTTTCTGTTTGAGACGCCATGTCAGTAAAGATTTCCCTAACTTTTCATATTTGAGCTATGCTAAAGATTCAGAAAAAATTATCCAATTCATTTTTTGCTATTTTGAGCCTACCGGCTACAGCAATGGGATTTGCTTTATCTGTTCAGATTGCAGCTTTGAGCTGGATATTGAGCACTAAGTATAACCTTGATATTCATGATGTTGGGCTGGTATGGGCTGCAGGTCCTCTGGCAGGAATTATCGGTCAGGTAATAATCGGTGTAATCAGTGACAATGTCTGGTTTTGGAATGGCCGGCGGCGACCATTTATTATCATAGGTGGAATTCTTGCTTCATTGATGCTGCTTGCTTTGCCAAATATTGGCGTTATCCAGGAGTCTATGGGCATTGGAGGTATTCTTGGAATTGCTATTGTTGTAGCTTTAACACTCGACCTCGCTATAAACGTCAGTTTTAACCCAACCCGCGCTATTATAGCCGATGTTACTCCTGAAGGGAAAACACGCACCAAAGGTTACACCTGGATGCAGACAGTGTCTGGTACATTTGGTGTTATGGCATACTTTATAGGTGCAATGATGAGTAATTTCATACTCATTTATACCGGTGCAATTCTTGTGCTTCTGTTTTCAGTAATTCCGCCTTTTTTCATCAAGGAGCCCAGACAATTAGGACACATTAATGAAAACGAAAACAAGACAGATTCAGATAATGCAGCCTCAGCAGGAATCAAGAAGAAAAGCGAAGGGTCTCCATTAAATATGCTACTAACAATTGAGCCCTTGTGGGGATTTCTGGCATATGCAGTCTATGCCATGATTATCAGGCTGTCCTCAATCCCTCCTATTCCAAATCACTTGTTTGAAATATTTGCACTTGCACTTACGGTAATTCTTATCGGGAAAACTCTGCTCAAAAAGGAAACCGGCAAATCGGTTGAAGAAGCAGGAAAGATCGGTTTCCAAAAAGTTCTGGCGGCTCATTCATTTACATGGATAGGCGTTCAGACCATGTTTATTTACTTGTATGCCTATGTAAAGGATAAAATTCCAGGCCTTGGAAACGATGAACTTGGAAACGTTGTAAACTGGAGTTTCTTTACCATAAACCTGATTGCAGCAATAATTCCGATTTTGATTCTATTGCCGCTTGCTGCAAAATACGGAAGGGTTAAGGTTCATGCCAGCAGCATTGCAGTTATGGCTTTAGGATATCTGGGAATTCTTCTTTATGGAGCCACTCCGGCATTAATCTATGCAATGATGGCCATTGTGGGCGTGGGATGGGCAGCTACCATAAGCCTGCCATTTGCAATTATGTCGCAAAAAGTTCCACAAAACCGCATGGGATTATACATGGGTCTATTTAACCTGTCGGTAGTACTGCCACAATTGGTTGCAAGTTTAGGTGTAGGAGAGCTGATCAGCAAGGCAGCAGACAAGGGTATAACATTTATGATCTGTGCTGGTACAGTTGCTTTTTCAGCTGTTGCATGGTATCTTGTTAAAGAGCCTGTAGAATCTGCAACAAAAACTGTTACCGGAGGAGGAGCGCACTGATTTCCTGTATCAGCTATTTTCAGAATGTATTCAGAAAACAAAAAACCACCCGAAGAGGTGGTTTTTTGTTTGAATTATAAAAGAAATTTAATTCTTAACTGCCTCTACAATGGCTTTAAACGTTGTAGGGTGATTCATTGCCAGATCGGCAAGAACCTTGCGGTCAAGATTGATATTCTTTTGTTTGAGTTTACCCATAAAAACAGAATATGACATATCATATTCTCTTACACCGGCATTGATGCGGGTAATCCACAAACTACGAAAATTGCGTTTTTTCTGGCGTCTGTCACGGTATGCATACACCATGCCTTTTTCGTATGCATTTTTAGCAACCGTCCAAACATTTTTCCTGCGGCCGAATTGTCCTTTAACGGCGTCCAGGATTTTTTTTCTGCGTGCCCTTGAGGCAACTGCGTTTACTGATCTTGGCATTTTGTTTTGGTTTTCGCTTTCGCGTTCCTCCATTTGAAGGAATCTTAGGAGCAGAAAGCAAGGGTTAAAAATTAATTAACACGAATTACTGGAGCATCAATCTTACATTTTTCGCATCCGCTGGATCAACTATAGCGCTGTAAGTTAAATTACGTTTGCGCTTGGTCGATTTTTTTGTAAGGATGTGGCTTTTGTAAGCATGCTTCCTTTTCAGTTTACCAGAGCCGGTTACATCGAACCTTTTTTTGGCACTGGATTTCGACTTCATTTTTGGCATTACACAAATTGTTAATTGGGTTTATATTGAGCTTTAATAAAAAAACTTTCTACTTTTTAGGTGCAATAATCATGATCATTCTCTTCCCTTCAAGCAATGGCATTTTTTCAACTTTTCCATGCTCTTCAAGCAATGAAGCAAACTGCAGCAACTTTATCTCACCCTGATCTTTGTAAACGATACTTCGTCCTCTGAAGAAAACTTCAACCTTTACTTTAGCACCTTCTTCAAGGAACTTCATGGCATGTTTCAGTTTGAAGTTGAAATCATGCTCATCGGTATTGGGTCCTAATCGGATTTCTTTAACCACAATCTTCGCAGATTTGGCTTTGATCTCCTTTTGTTTTTTCTTCTGCTCGTAAAGAAACTTCTTGTAGTCAGTTATTTTACAAACAGGTGGATTGGCAGTTGGAGAAATCTCAACAAGGTCGAGTTCCAAACGCTGAGCAATGGCAATTGCCTCTTTCAGATTATAAATGCCTTGTTCTACGTTTTCTCCAACAACCCGAACAACCGGGGCTTTGATTCTTTCGTTAATCAGGTGCGGATCCTCTTTTTTTCTGGTAAAGCGGTTATCCCTCTGATTTCTAAATGGCGTTGCTATACTAAGTCCTCCAATAGTTAATGAATACTTTGATTTATTGCATTATGGCTTTCACCTCATTGTTAATCATTTCTGCAAATTCCGCAATGCTGAATGTACCAAGATCACCCTGACCATGGCGTCGCACAGAAACACTTCCATCAGCTTCTTCTTTTTCGCCAACAATCAGCATAAAAGGTATCTTTCCGATTTCTGCGTCCCTGATTTTCCGTCCGGCTTTTTCACTTCTCTCGTCAATCAGGCCGCGAATTTCGTAATTATTCAGAATATTTAAAAGTTTTTTTGAATAATCGATGTATTTTTCGCTGATTGGCAAGATAATAAACTGATCTGGTGTAAGCCATAAAGGAAAATTACCAGCAGAATGTTCAATCAACACAGCAACAAATCTTTCCATTGAGCCAAACGGTGCTCTATGAATCATTACAGGTCTGTGCTTCTGATTGTCATTTCCAATGTATTCAAGTTCAAATCTTTCAGGTAAATTATAGTCAACCTGAATGGTTCCAAGCTGCCATTTTCTTCCCAAAGCATCTTTGACCATAAAGTCCAGCTTAGGTCCGTAAAATGCAGCTTCACCGTATTCTACAACAGCATCTATACCGGATTCTTTAACTGATTCCATTATGGCATTTTCAGCCTTCGCCCAATTTTCATCACTACCAATGTATTTCTCGGTATTTTTGGGATCACGAAGAGATATCTGAGCTGTATAATCCTTAAAATCAAGTACTTTAAAGATATGTAGCACGATATCTATCACTGCAATAAATTCACTCTTCAATTGATCAGGCATACAAAAGATATGCGCATCATCCTGTGTAAATCCTCTTACCCTGGTCAATCCGTGAAGCTCGCCACTCTGCTCATATCTGTAAACAGTACCAAACTCTGCAAAACGAATCGGCAGATCTTTGTATGAACGCGGTTTTGATGAATATATCTCGCAGTGATGCGGACAATTCATAGGTTTTAGCATGAATTGCTCACCTTCTACAGGTGTGGAAATGGGTTGAAAACTATCTTTTCCGTATTTTTGAAAATGTCCCGAAGTTTTATACAACTCAACATTTCCGATGTGAGGAGTAATGACTGGCTGATAACCGGCTTTTTGCTGAACATTTTTCAGAAATCGTTCAAGGCGATCGCGCAGAATGGCACCTTTAGGCAACCATAACGGCAATCCTTGTCCTACTTTTTGCGAAAACGTAAAAAGTTCAAGCTCTTTCCCAAGTTTACGGTGATCACGTTTTTTGGCTTCTTCAAGCAAGGTAAGATAATCCGTAAGATCTTTTTGTTTGGGGAATGTTATTCCATAAATACGGGTTAACTGTTTGCGTTTTTCGTCGCCTCTCCAGTAAGCTCCGGCAATATTCAATAACTTGACAGCTTTGATAAAGCTGGTATCGGGAATATGAGGTCCACGACAAAGATCAGTAAATGTTCCACTTTCGTAAAACGTAATCTGACCGTCCTCTAAATCGCGGATCAGTTCAAGTTTGTACTCGTCGTTTTTCTCGGTGAAGTAATGTATTGCTTCTGCTTTTGAAACTTCCTTGCGGGAAAAAGTTTGTTTTTCGCGGGCAAGTTCCAGCATTCGGTGTTCAATCTTTTCAAGGTCTTCGGCCGAAATTTCATAAGTACCGAAATCCATATCATAATAAAATCCGTTTTCAATATCCGGACCTATACCAAACTTCACACCAGGAAATAACTGCTCAATGGCTTCTGCCATAAGGTGAGCAGATGAATGCCACATGGTAGCCTTACCGTGGTTACTATCCCAGGTTAGTAATTTCAATTTTGAGTCATTGTGGATAGGTCGGGTTGCATCCCAGACTTCTCCATTCACTTCAGCACTTAAAATATTACGTGCAAGACCCTCGCTTATGCTGCGGGCAATCTCCATTGAAGTAGTTCCTTCGGGATATTGTCTGACCGAATTATCGGGCAAAGTAATGTTTATCATGAGTTAAAGCAGTAATTGTAAAATTGTGTGCAAAGGTACATAATTATCGCTTTGAATTATGGGAAAGCAAAAGAATTGTAAGGCACAGCTGCATTTCTGCTATAAATAAAGCGATTCAGGAGAATAAGTCGTTAAAATCTGATACTTGAAACCAATTCATTTACATTTGAAATCCAGAATAAACCAGATTTTCAGAAACATCCGTATCAGGCTCGTTTGATCTTATCGAAAATGAGAGCAAATCCTTTTAACTTTCCTTTTTTGTTTAGCTGACTGACAATTTCAAGAGAAGCTGGTTTTTCGATTGCGTTGAACTTAACTGTAACCTCTCCCTGCCAGGAATGCATTCTGGTTGCATAATTAACCCCCTGTTCAAGAATAATTTTTGCCGATTCTTTATCAAAGAGGTTACGGATGTGCGTGCCTTTAAGCATGGTTAACTGAGAAGAGAAGTAATCAATTGATGCTGGAGGAAAGCCATTGATTCTCAACCTGGTATCAGCAAAAACTAAGGCACCACAATACGATTCGGTAAACATCTGAAATTGAGATAAAGCATCTGAATATTCCTTGATTTCAGAAACATCTTTAACAAATATCACAATGCTTTTAAAATATTCATCTTCAATAATCGGATTTAAATACCAATTACAGTGTATCTCTTTTGAATCCAGGCGCTTATTGCGTTTTTCATCGACAAAAAAAGGCCGTGGCACAGGGATGGTATTGGCTTCCAGTTCCTTAACAAACGAAAGCCATGCTGTGGATTCCCAAAGAGATTTAAATATCTTTCCAACCATAGCTTCTCCCCGGCTGTAGCCAAAAATGCGGGTTGCTCCAACGCTCCATTCCAATATTTCAAAATTACTATCGAGTTCTATCACTCCAAAATCAGGTTGACTAAGGAGTCCTGATTGCCGGGCTTCCAGACGATTTAACTTTTTAAGAAGTAATTGATAATTAGATACATCTCTGCTCATTCCATGATATCCGGAAAGATTACCTTCTGAGTCGAAAATGGGAGAACCATTCACATCGAGATGAATAATCCGTTGATTTGCATCAGTAAGTATATGGCGTAATCCAGCAAAAGGAAATGCAGAATTTTTAAATTGTTCAAAACGCAGAATTTCTGATTGGCGCGTTGCCTCTGTGGAATATTCGAAAAACCCGGAGCCGATAATCTGATGCAATGGATAACCCAAAATTCTTTCTGCTGCCGGATTACAGTACGTAAATTTGTTATCTATATCCGTTTCCCATATCCAATCGTTGGTATTTTCTACCAGCATCCTGTATTGTTCTCTGCTGCGCTCCAACTCTTGTTCTGCTCGTTTACGGGCATCAATATTACGGGTAATGCCCATTATAGAAATAATCTTCCCTGATTTATCTCTGATGAAACTGAAACTTATTTCGCCCCATACCAATTGTCCGTTCTTATGCTTGTGAAGCATTTCATAAATTATGGGTTTGCCATCATATTCCTGCTCTCCGGATACTATCGGAAATATTTCTGATTTATAAATTTCCTGACTGAGTTCAAACGATTCCTGAGGTATTCTATCTGCCAGAGATAGCTGCGAATATTCTTCTACCGTATAGCCCAGATGTTTTTCAACAGAAGGACTCATATAAGTAGTGCGAAGATTGAAATCCATAATCCAGATTACATCTGATGACTCCTGCACCATCAAACCATAGAGCTCAAGTTTTTCCTTTATCTCTAAAGGGATTTCCTGATTCTCAGGAGAACTAGATTCTGTATTATCGGTATATTTCATAGACTTTAACTCCAGATTTAGCAAGGTTTCCGGATTTGGTTAATGGATTTAGATGCTGCTGCCAGTAATCCGGACGAATGCAAATTTACTGATTCTATTGAATTTTTTAATGAATATAATTGAGTTAGTCATTAATCGATTAAGATTCATCAAAAGGAAGTTTCAATACCTGCGCAGAAGTAACCTGCTTTTTAAGTTTTTCCATATCCTTTTTCAGCGCAGCAACTGTCAACGCCAGCTCCTCGCGTGGAAGATTAGGCTCGGGAATTGCACTGCTGATAAAATGAACAAACTTCCATACTTCACGCACATCTTTAATGTCAATGTTATACGAATCGTATAGTGGATTCAGGGAACTCATGGTAAGATAACCATCTGTTTTTATCCGGTTGGCAACAACTTTAAACATTATTCCATCGTCGAGGGTAAGAATAATATAAGGTTGTCCATCGCGGATCAGATTCCAGTTCTGAACAAACTCGCCGGTAACCCACGATCCATCAGGTATAGGCAACATGGAATCTCCGGATATCTGAAAAGTGCGGTATTTTTTCTCCTTTGACAAAAAGGGCATATGAAAAGTTGGCAGTATTTTTATGTATTCAGGGTCAGAATAGCCCACCCTGTAGCCAGCCGATGCCTTTTGGTTTACCACTTCAATATTTTCATTGTTGTCATTGTCAACAGTGGTTGTCAATATCCTGATTTTACTGCCGGTAATAAAAACATCATACCCCCTTTCCAATTGCGAAAGTTCGCTTTGCGACAATTTTGACAAATCTACTTTGAGCATGGTATCAACCGATATGCCGAAGTATCTTGAAAATGTCAGCAATGCATCAATCCCAGGTTGTGCTACTTCGTTCTCATAGCCACTAAGCGTAGAACGCTTCATGCCGAGTATAAATGCAGTTTCATCCTGGGTACGCCCCCGCCGCTTACGAAGCAATTTAATGTTTGAAGCAAAAATATTCATGATGTTGTTGAAGTTGATGAAGAAATGATTAAATTGTAATCGGAAAATTGATTAGATTTTAATCAAAATTACAACAAAAAATGTCAGAAAAAACAAATGGCTAAAAATATTTTTATATCAGGCCCTGAAGACAACCGCACGATCGTTCACATGGATCTTGACACATTTTTTGTGTCGGTTGAGCGCCTGACCAACAGTCGGTTGAATGGCCTGCCGGTGATTATCGGCGGCCTTTCTGGGCGGGGAGTTGTAGCCGGGTGCAGCTACGAAGCCCGAACCTTTGGCGTACATTCGGCCATGCCCATGAAGATGGCCCGCGCCCTTTGCCCTGATGCGGTTGTTATACGTGGTGACATGGAGCAGTACACCCGCTACTCAAATGAGGTTACCAACATCATTGCCGATCAGGCTCCGGTTTATGAAAAGGCTTCCATTGACGAACATTACCTGGATATCACAGGAATGGATCGCTTTTTTGGAGCTGTAAAGTGGTCGCATGAGCTGAGGCAACGTATCATCCGGGAAACCGGATTACCAATTTCGCTTGGACTTTCGGTGAATAAAACGGTTTCGAAAATTGCTACCGGCCTGGCCAAACCCAATGGTGAGATAGAAGTAACGCGCGATCGGGTTATACCGTTTCTTGGCCCGCTGTCGATCAGTAAAATTCCGGGCATCGGAGAAAAAACATTCAGATTGCTTCGTTCCATGGGCATTGCCAGTATCGACACTTTAGGCCATATGCCTCCCGAAATGGTAGAAAGGTTATTGGGAAAAAACGGCATCATCATCTGGAAAAAGGCCAATGGTATAGATCCTACACCCGTTGAACCTTATTCGGAGCGAAAATCCATCGGCTCTGAAACCACCTTTGAACAGGACACCATCGACATTGCCATGATCAATGACCTGCTGCTGAAGAAAGTCGAAAAACTTGCATGGGAACTACGCCGTAAGCAGAAGCTGGCCTCCTGTGTTACGGTAAAGGTGCGCTATGCCAATTTCGATACGCATACCCTGCAACAACGCATTCCTTATACCGCTTTCGACCATATATTGCTGCCGGTTACCCGGAATTTGTTTAGTCGTCTGTACCAAAGGCGTATGCTCATCAGGCTTGTCGGAGTCAAATTCAGTCATCTGGTGAGCGGAGTACAACAGATCAGTATGTTCGACGATTCACCGGAAACCATAAGCCTATATCAGGCAATGGACCGGATTCGTGTCCGGTTCGGGCAGCGTGCCGTAACACGGGCCGCAACCCTGGGGCCGGCAATGATATGGGATGATGAGTAAGCGCCAAGGAGCCGCAAAACTGCAATTCAGGAAATCCAGGAACGAAATACTGTAACATTGAAAATCTTCACTACTTTTTGCTATTTACCTGAAATCTGAACTTCACCTATGCATCTCTCCTTCAACTCATATTACAGCCTCAGGTTTGGCACACTGAGCATTGAACAGATTACCGGCATTGCAACCAATGCAGGGTCTGAGGCTGTTTTGATGGCAGATATCAACAACACCACAGGAATTATCGACTTTGTAAAAGCCTGCCGCAAAGCAGGGATTCATCCTATGGCAGGCGTTGAGTTCAGAGATGGCAACCGATTGCTATACACCGGAATTGCACAGAATAATAAAGGTTTCAAAGAATTAAACGAATTGCTCAGCCGCTGCAATCTTCAGGGGACTCCCCTGCCCTGGCCGGCTCCGCCTTTCAAAAATGTGTTTGTTCTTTATCCTTTGGGAAGCAGGCAGATAAGTGAGATGGCTGAGAATGAATTAACAGGCGTCGGCCCGGCAGATGCAGGCAAGCTGCTGATGTCGGAATACAGCAAGTATCCCGATAAGTTTGTTATTCATGCGCCGTTTACGTTTGCCGATGAAAACGGATATGAATTGCATCGCTACCTGAGAGCCATTGACAACAACATACTGCTGAGCCGCCTTACGGCCGAAATGGTAGCCGGCAGCAGCCGTATGGTTACGAAACCCGCGGAGCTGCAAAACCTGTTTGGTCAATATCCTGCCCTTATTGCAAATACAAAAAGGATGGCTGGCCGTTGCAACATTGATTTTGATTTCAACACCATTAAGAACAAAAAAAACTTCACCGGAAGTTCGTTCGATGACCGCCTGTTGCTTGAAAAACTTGCCAATGATGGTCTGGAATACCGTTACGGGAAAAACAACCCTGAAGCTGCAGCACGGGTACGTCACGAACTCGACATCATTGACCAACTTGGATTCGGGGCATATTTTCTGATAACCTGGGACATCATCAGGTATTCAATGTCAAGGGGTTTTTATCATGTAGGCAGAGGAAGCGGAGCCAACAGTATTGTTGCTTATTGCCTGAGAATCACAGATGTTGACCCTATTGAGCTAAACCTTTACTTTGAGCGGTTTCTCAACCCCAGGCGCAGTAGTCCCCCCGATTTTGACATCGATTATTCGTGGAAAGAGCGCGATGATGTGCTTGATTACATTTTCAAACGCTACGGGCGCGACCACACGGCATTGCTGGGCGCTACCTCAACTTTTAAGGGAAAATCTATACTTCGCGAACTGGGGAAAGTGGTTGGACTGCCAAAAGCTGAACTCGACCGTCTTGTTGAAGAACCCGGCAATCTATCTAATCAGGACGACATTACCCGAAAAATCATTGAAGTTGGCACACAAATGACCGACTTTCCCAACATAAGAAGCATTCATGCCGGAGGAGTACTTATTTCGGAAGAGCCCATCACCTGCTATACGGCTCTTGATCTGCCGCCAAAATCGATGCCCGTTACCCAATGGGATATGTATGTGGCTGAAGACCTGAGATTTGAAAAACTTGATATCCTGAGCCAGCGGGGCATTGGGCATATCCGCGACAGCGTTGACATTATCAGAAAAAACCGGGGAATCAGCATTGACATACATCAGGTTGAAAAATTCAAACAGGACGAAAAAGTAAAACATCAACTCCGCAATGCCGAAACCAACGGATGCTTTTACATAGAGAGTCCTGCAATGCGGGGACTTCTGAAAAAACTAAAGTGCGATAATTACATCAGTCTTGTAGCTGCCAGTTCGATAATAAGGCCTGGTGTTGCACGCTCGGGAATGATGAAGGAGTACATTCGCCGGTTTCACAATCCCGATGGGTTTGATTACATTCATCCGGTTATGAAGGAGCAGCTCAGTGAGACTTACGGAGTGATGGTATATCAGGAAGATGTGCTTAAAATCTGCCATCATTTCGCGGGTCTCGATCTGGCAGATGCCGATGTATTGCGAAGGGCAATGAGTGGAAAATATCGTTCAAGGGTTGAGTTTCAGAAAATTGTGGACAAGTTTTTTGAAAACTGCCGTATAAAAGGCTATCCGGATTCAATTACCAATGAAGTATGGCGTCAGATAGAATCTTTTGCAGGATATTCATTTTCAAAAGCCCATTCTGCTTCATTTGCAGTTGAAAGTTACCAAAGTCTGTATCTTAAATCGTACTTTCCGGTTGAGTTTATGGTGGCTGTGATCAATAATTTTGGCGGTTTTTATCAAAGCTGGGTTTACTTTAATGAAGCGAAGCGGTGTGGTGCCATAATTGAACTTCCATGCGTAAATCGCAGTTATCTCCTGAATACCCTTACCGGAATTACCATATTTATGGGCTTTGTACACATTTCAGGGCTTGAGAATAACCTGACAAACAAACTTCTGGACGAAAGGGCGCAAAACGGAGAATTTGCAAATCTTCAGGATTTTATTGAAAGAGTTCATCCTGCCATGGAACAATTGATATTGCTGATCAGAACAGGAGCCTTAAGATTTACCGGAATGACAAAACAGCAGTTGTTATGGGAATCGCATATGCTTTGCGGAAAGAAACCCGCTCCTGCTGATGCCGCTTTATTTACTCAGCCGGTAAGACATTTTAACCTGCCGGCTTTGATACACGATCCGCTCGAAGATGCTTACGACGAAATTGAGCTGATTGACTTTCCGCTGACCATGAGCTACTTCGACATGCTGAAAACCAATTTCAGGGGAGATATTCAGGCATATCAGCTCAGTGAATCATTAGGGCTTACCGTTAAATTGGTGGGTGTTCTGGTTACCATTAAATATGTACGAACAATAAAGCATGAAATCATGTATTTTGGAACTTTCCTTGATAATAATGGTGAATTTTTCGACACGGTACACTTCCCTGATGTTGCCAGGCTATTTCCTTTCAGGGGCAGAGGGGTGTATCTTCTGTTGGGAAAAGTGGTTGAGGAATTTGGATTTTCATCCATAGAAATTATGAAAATGGCAAAACTTCCGTTGATGAGTGATCCGCGCTATATTTAAGATTGATCCTGAAAGAATTTCGATATAACTTTAATTATATCATCCTTACGTATTGGTTTGGCAAGATATTCATCACAACCGGCTTCAATGCATCGTTCTTTTTCGCCCGACATTACGAGCGCTGTTTGAGCAACCACAGGAAGCTCAGGACGCAGTTGCTTTATAGCTGCTGTGGCTTCATAACCATTCATTATGGGCAAGTCAATATCCATAAGTACGATCTTTATTGAAGGGTTGCTACTGCACATTTCAACAGCCCTTCTGCCATTTAATGCACGAATTACATTTGCATTGAGCTTTTCAAGAAGTGCACTGATATAAAAGTAATTGGTGTCGATATCTTCAACCACAAGAATGGTAACACCTGTAAGATCAATTTTCTGAACTGCCGGATCGGTTATCTGAATCGGCTTGGCATCGGATGACACTTTGGTCAATGGCAAGGTAAACCAGAAAGTTGAACCTTCATCAGGATAGGAATCTACCCATAATTTTCCGCCTAAAAGTTCAACAAGGTTTTTTGAGATAGTTAAACCTAAGCCAGTTCCTTCAAGGTTTCGAGATTCCTGCGTTTTAACCTGACCAAAGCGTTCAAAAATAAGTTTCTGGTGTTCGGGTGAAATACCAACTCCTGAATCTCTTACATAAAACAACAATCTACCTGATTCAATACGGTATCCGATTTCAATGAAGCCTTCATCAGTAAACTTAATCGCATTTCCGATCAGGTTAGATAGAACTTGTCTTAATCTTACCGGGTCTGTATAAATTCTGAATTCCGGCGCATTAAATCCTTTCTGAATATGAAGCAATATATTTGTTTTTCGATGCCTTTCCAGTTCAGAGGTAAAATCCAGTTCAAGTTCATTAAGCATTTCATTTATATTGCATTCAGCAGATGTCAGCTTGAGATGCCCGGCTTCAATCTTCGAAATATCAATAATATCGTTGATTAAATGCAGCAAACTATCGCCACTACGGATAATTGCATCAATAAACTTATCTTTCTCAATCCTTTTAAGGTCCGTATCGTGAAGCATTTCAGCAAAACCCACAATGGCGTTCATTGGTGTTCTGATTTCATGAGACATATTAGAAAGAAATATAGATTTCAATCTGTCTGATTCTTCAGCTTTGACTTTTGCCTGTATAAGGGCTTTTTCCGCCCTTATTCTATACAATCCCAGTGCGAACATACTTATGAACCTTTGTGATATAGATGCCACATCCAAAGTATAATCAACCGGAGAACCTATAAGCAACAAGTAGCCGGCTGACTCATTGTTGATGATTGCCGGAGCTCCAATCAATCTTTCAGGCTTTATATCTTCAACACCTAACTCATGGAGAGAAAGAACTTCAGAAGGCTTATTGTCAAGAACAGAGGATCTGGATTCAAGAAATGAATAAAGAGGAATATTCTGCTCATTCACCAATGTTTCACTGAAATGCTGCTTTTTTATACCATGTTCGCTTTTTATATAATAAATATAGCCATTATCTTCGAGCGAAGGAACAATGAGCACAGAAGTACTGCTGTTCGTGTATTCCATTGCATAATCCTGAACCAATCGAGCCAACACATCAGCATTAAACTTTTCACTCAGGAGTTCTACCCCGATTTCGGCTAAAGACTGATTGATCTGCAATTCACGATTTAGCTTTATACCCGAAGTCTTTTCTGCAGTAATGTCAGCAATAAACCCCTCAAGGCTTACAAGCTGACCTCTGTGATCAGATAATCCTCTTCCATTTTCTGATACCCATTTTTCAGTCCCGTTACGTGCAATAATCCGATATTCAATTCTGAAATGCCGTTTTCGTTGCACTCCCTTTTGTATCTCCTGCCATACCATTTCTTGGTCATCAGGATGGATAAGACTTCCGAAATGAATTTTGTGATTGCTGACCAGATCTTTTACGCTATAACCTGTTAATTTTTTGCATCCGGGGCTTATGTATTCCATTGTTCGGTGTTTTTCATTCAAACACCTGTAAACTACACCAGGAATGTTGCACAAAATATCGTTCAAAATCTTCTGATAATCGCGTATTGCTATTTCATTTAGTTTTCGTTCAGTAATATCCACCGAATAGCAAACAATCAGAGCAATATTACCATTTTCATTATAAACAGGATAACCATAGACTTCGAAAAATGATTTATTTCCATCCTTCGAAAAGTAATCTTGTTCAATCCTTGCAGGAGCTTTATCTGTTAACACTCTTTTTATAATGCAACACAACAAATCACCATCGCATTCAAGCGAGCGCCCATCCATGATGCAATGCGTTGAATGAAAGTTCGCTTCCATGGCTTTAGCAGCCATATTCTTCACAAGAGCCTGTTTGGTTTCCGGATCTATAATGTAAAAAGGATGTGGCAATGCATCACTGATAACTGCATGAATATCATCATTATATAATGCAGTATCTCCCTTGGATCTAATCTTACTTGTTAATTCAGAATGTATTTTGGAAGGCTTAACATTCCCATTTTTCAGTTCAGATTCCTGGTTTTCATTTTTACTTTCCTGAAAATGAAAAACCAGATACGAAGAATCATTAACTTTAGCTGAGAAAACCACAGCCTGGTATTTTTCTGAGACTCCGGAAACATTTACGGAGACTGTCACATTGAGTGCCTGAGTATCGGATAATATATGCTTAATTTCATCAAAAGAGTATTCATCAACATGAAAAAGATCTGATAATGGAACTGGCAGACAATCCAGAACTGATTTCGAGCAGAGTTCTTCAGCCCGGGAATTCATCCAAACAAGTAAAAAGGATGGGTTGACTATAAAACAAGGGAAAGGTATTGCTTTGAAAATCAAGAAAAAAGCATTTTCCTGATTTTCATGCTTAAAAAAAGAGCTATCAGTTTTCTCCTGCAAAAAGGCAGATTCGGCATTCGACATTTTTTCTTCAGGCTCCATATTTTAACTGAATAAAAGTTATATATATTTGATCTATTCAACTACAAAACAAACATTTTTTGAGTGATAAAGTTTGATATACCTGCTATTATAAGGTAACTATATTTTCCTTATTCAATTATAGGTCAACATTATTACCAAAAAGACCGAAGCCAGCAAAGGCGGGATTCTCCCATCATTCATTCACAAATTATGAAATTTACATAAACTCACTCAGTCAATCCAACGGATTAACCGAAAAGGGATTCATTTCAGGTAACAATTGTATGCCAGTTTTGATCCTGCCGGACAAAATAATCCCAACGACAGAAGTCAGCCTTCCGGATTCCTGATTACTCCATCAAAGATGTACTTTTGCAATATCAATTCACGATAGCAGGATTGAAAACCATTGCTGCCTTAAGTTGTTATAATCTGCTGAATAAAGAGACCATCACCAGAGGAGAAGACGGAAATATGCATAATCTTGAAACTTTCAGAGGTTTTTGGACAAATGGTCGTACATTTAACTTCTCTCTCAGTCTGAATTTTTAATAAGAACTTTAAACAAATCGAATGGAAGGACAAAATCTGTCAACCAGCCTGAAAGCGCTCACCATCAATCTCGACCAATCGACTTATGGAGTATTTGCAGAAATTGGTGGAGGTCAGGAAGTTTCAAGAAACTTTTTTCAGGCAGGCGGGGCTTCAGGAACCATAGCCAAAACCATTTCGGCCTACGACAAACAATACAGCGATATTCTATACAGCCAAAATCAGGCAAGCAAGCGCTATGTTTCCTGCCAGCGCCTCGAAGAAATGCTGGATTGTGAGTACGATCAGCTTGTAAATATGCTGGGAAGCAAACGCGAAACTCCTACCCGATTCTTTGTTTATGCCAATACCGTTTCCACAATAAACTATCGTAAAGATAACATCAGCCACGGCTGGATTGGATGCCGGTTTCAATTGCACCCGGATTCTGAGCCAAATGAAGTAGTAATTCATGTTGGTTTACATGAAAATGATAACCTGCTTCAGCAAAATACGCTCGGTATTGCAGGCGTGAACCTTCTTTATGCGTGTTTTTATCACCACGACAGACCAAATCTTTTTATCCAATCGCTTCTTGACAATCTATCAATAGATCGGATGGAGATTACAATGATCCGCATGAAAGGTCCTGAATTATCGTATGTTGACAATCGGTTGCTTGCTGTTCAGCTAGTAAAAAACGGTATGGCCAAAGCCATAATGTTCGATAAGTTCGGAAATGTTCAGGAGCCTGCCGATATGCTCTATAAAATGAATGTTCTGGCTTTCCGCGGCAGTTTCAGACCCATAACTTATGCAGGATTTGATATACTGAAATCAAGTTATGCACTATTTAAGCGCGACGAAGATTATGACAAAACAAATACCTTGTCGTTTTGTGAAATCACTATTGATAACCTAATGGCTCCTGATGAATCAGATATTGATGACCGTGATTTTCTCGATCGTGTTGACCTTTTGAATGGAATGGGACAAAATGTGATGGTTTCAGGTTTCAGGGAATTTTACAAACTGGTTCATTATTTTTCGGGATTTAGAATCAACAAGTTACGCATCGTTGTAGGTGCTGAAACTTTCGAAAAAATATTTGATCCAAAGTATTATTCCGATCTCAAAGGAGGAATACTTGAAGCGTTCGGAAAGCTCTTTGCCAGAAATATGAAAATGTATGTTTATCCCGGCCTCAACCCGGATACTTCAAAATTAATCCGATCAGAAGACATTGCCTTTACAGCGGAAACCCGTCATTTATATAACTATCTGGTTTCCTCACGATTGATACTCGAAATCAGTGATATAAATAAGAAATTCATCAATATTTTCTCACCTCAGGTGTTGGATAAAATCAAGGTATCCGATCCTGGATGGGAAAAACTGGTTCCGGCTTATGTTGCAGAAACCATTAAATCGCGAAAGCTGTTCGGCTATAAGGACTGATCTCAGATTTTTTGGATTACCTTTTCAAGAATTTCAGTAACCTTACAGGCAATATCTGCAACTGAATCACTTTTGGCAATTTCCATATTAACTTTAGCATTGATTGCAGAAATTTCAGTTGAGCCATCTTCCATCTCCTGAACAACCACATTGCAAGGCAGCAACAATCCGATCATAGAGTCTTTTGAAAGAACTTCATGGGCAAATGCCGGGTTGCAAGCACCCAATATGCGATATTTCCTAAAATCAAGGCTTAGTTTATTTTTAAAAGTAGATGTCACATCAATTTCAGTGATGATACCAAAACCCTGTTCTTTAAGAAGTTCTGTTGTTCTTTCTATTGCTTTTTCGAAAGAAAGCGAAGTGTTTTTTGTAAAGTAGTATTTCATTTTAAAAATTATTTTGGGGTTAACAATCCATTTCAATCGATAGCTTTTCAGTATCGAAGTATAAAGTTAACAAACTTCGGAAGAAATCAGATGCATTCAATCCTGATTTTCCAATACATTTGCAAAAAATGCCGCATGCGGAGCAAAACAGCAATATTATTTGTAACCACTTTAAGTTCGTTTCTTACTCCATTTATGGGATCGGCAATCAATATTGCCTTGCCTGCAATTGGTTTAGAACTGGAAATGAATGCCATAGAGCTGGGCTGGGTTTCTAATTCATACCTGCTGGCTGCCGCTGTTTTTCTTTTGCCATTCGGACGATTATCGGATATTTACGGGCGAAAAATCTTTTTTATTGGTGGCATCATTGTTTTTACAATAGCTTCAATATTATCGGCAGTAGCTTTTTCCTCTTCACTTTTGTTGATTTCCAGAGTCCTTAACGGAGCTGGAGGAGCATTGATATACGCTACGGCCATTGCAATACTTACTTCATCTTATCCCAAGCATGAACGCGGCAAAGTGCTTGGTATCAATGTTGCAGCGGTATATCTCGGTTTAAGTATGGGACCCACAATCGGAGGATTTCTGATCATGTTTTTTGGCTGGAGAAGTATCTTTGTTTTAACAGCGTTCCTCAGTCTGATTATTATTCCAATTGCAATGAGAAACCTGAATACCGAAACTAAAACTGTGAATCCGCAAAAATTCGATCTGACCGGAAGTCTGATTTATGGAATTAGCCTGGCTTTGATAGTTTACAGCTTCCCTTCACTCCCCTCTGCAAAAGGTATCATCCTTTTGATCATTGGATTGGCAGGATTCACAGCTTTTGTTATTTTTGAAGGTAAAATTGATAATCCTTTGATTGCTGTTGGACAATTTCGAAAGAATCACATTTTCATTTTTTCGAACATTGCTGCATTTATCAATTACGCATCTACTTTTGCCCTGGTTTTTCTTTTGAGTCTCTATTTACAACAACTGCTTGGATTACCGCCGCATCAGGCAGGTTTAATTCTGATGGCTCAACCAATCACCATGACAATCTTTTCACCGCTGGCCGGCAAACTTAGCGACCGGATAGAACCTTCAATCGTAGCTTCTGTCGGGATGGGTATCACAGTTATAGGCTTGTTTGCTTTTGCAACCCTGGATAAAAGCGATGGAATCTGGTTTATTGTTTCTATGCTGATAGTGCTGGGTCTGGGATTTGCTTTGTTTTCGTCACCCAACACCAATGCTGTGATGAGTTCTGTAAAACAAAACGAATATGGAGTTGCCTCTTCCATACTCGGAACTATGCGTTTGACCGGCCAAACCATCAGTATGGGAATCAGTATGATGATTTTTGCATTGATGATGACTGAAACTGGAAAAAGCATAAGTAATACCGATGGACTTTTGTCTGGAATAAAAATATCATTTCTTGTTTTTGCCTTACTTTCAATTGCGGGAGTGTTCTTTTCTTTGAAAAGAGGTAAGATGAGATCATAAACAACCAAAATATTTTAACTGCAATGAATGAATCAACATCAAAAACTGCCTTGATTTTCGGAGCAAGCGGTTTAATAGGAAAGTTTTTATCCGAACAATTAATCAGCGACTCAAGATATTCGCGAGTAGTCATATTTGTCAGAGAAAAGCTGCATGTAGCCAGTCCTGCAATAGAGCAAATCATTTTTAACCCTCAAAAATTTGACGAAATGGAAGGGTTATTCAACCGTAGCCATGTATTCTGCTGCATCGGGACAACCCGTAAAAAAGCCGGAAGCAATGAAAATTTCTTTAAAATCGATCATGATCTTGTTGAGAAAATCGCCCAAAATGCGGCTCGAAATAAAGCTGAAGCTTTTGTAGTAGTATCTTCTGTTGGTGCTTCAGCTGAATCAGGAAATTTTTACCTTCGCACCAAAGGATTAATGGAACTATCTATTAAAACCTTTCAGTTCTCAAACATCAGTATCTTTAGACCATCAATTCTTCTGGGAATGAGGAATGAAAGCAGATTTCTTGAAAATATCGGAAAACGGATTGCCGTTTTCACTTCTCCCATGATGGTTGGAAAATTCAGGAAATATAGGCCCATTCATGCTGCTGATGTTGCAAAAGCAATGATCAACTCAGCATTCAAAGGCAAAGGTATTTTCATTTATGAATCGGATGAGATAGAACTGCTGGCAAACAAAACAATGTAATCAGTTATGAAATTCATAAAACCTGCCCAACTTAAGACAATGATTGACGGCAGTGAAAACTTCCAGTTGATCGACACCAGAGAATCTGACAAATTTGAACGCTGTCACATTCAGGGTGCATTGTCAATCCCCCAACTTGAACTTCCGTATAAACTTAATCTTGTTCAAAAGGAGAATAAGGTTGTGATCTATTGCATTTATGGAATGAAAAGCGAGCAGGTATATATTTACCTGAAAGACAAGTTGAAAATCAAAGACTTATATATACTTGAAGGTGGGATATATCAGTATGCAAGTGATATAGATCCATCAATGGACGTATGAAAACAAAAACCGGCAATCTGTTATTCAAACGGATTGGTAAACCTTTGGGTGAGTTTCTCAGTCAGGGGTTGGCTCCTGAAATGATGGCAAGAACGATTGCAGCAGGAGTTCTGATCGGAACAATTCCTATCCCGGGAATCTCAACAGCACTGTGCGCTACACTTGCTGTTGGATTCAGAATGAATCTGGCTTTGATTCAGCTGGTGAATTATCTGGTTTTCCCTTTGCAGATACTGCTATTTGTTCCATTATACAGTGTCGCATCTAAGATTACCGGAAAAGAAATCATAAATAAAATTCCGGAACTGCTGGAGAAAATGTCAGGAAGTATTTTACTAAGCGCATCAGCCGATATATTTTGGCTATTTGCAACTACATTATTGGTTTGGATTGTAATAATGTTTCCGGTTTCGGTGATCATATATTTTGGTGTCAATCCAATACTCATCCGGATCAATAATAAGAAACCAACCAATGAATAGGCTATTATCCCATAATTCCTTTAACCAGATTTCCGGCAACAGAAATTACCTGTCCGGTTACAAATTCAGATGAAGGAGAAAGCAACCAAACTGCCAGATCAGCAAAATGATCAGGATTCCCAAGTTTGCCTGTTCCGGTTTCGTTGGTAAATCTTGTCCGGGCTGTTTCAACATCAATCTGTAATAATTCAGCTCTTTTTACATACAGCCGTTTCATTGCATCGGTATCATGATATCCCGGAGCAAGAATATTAACTGTAACTCCATGTGCAGCAACTTCATCGGCCAAGGTCCTTGCCATTCCGGCAACCGCAGCCCGGAGTGAATTGCTCAGAACAAGCTGACTTATCGGTTGCTTCACCGAAACACTTTCAATCATTACAATCCGGCCATATTTTGCATCAATAAACTGATAGACAAGCCTTTGCAATAAACAGACTTTCCAGTGCAGTACTTTATAAAAAGCATCTTCCCACATCGAAGGACTTGTTTCCAAAAAACTTCCGGCTGGCGGGCCTCCGGCATTTATTAAAATTCCGTGCAAAGGTCGGCCATCAATTACTTTTAGAAGATTATCGATAAATTCAGGCGATGTTACATCGGCCTGCAAAGGTTCAAATCTTCCATTTGAACCTTCAGCACTCTGTTTGAGCAAATCAATGCGACGGGCAACTGCAATAACATTTGCGTTCTCGGCAATTAACTTGTCTGCAATGGACTTCCCAAAACCCGATGAAGCTCCAAGTACCACGAACAGCTTATTATTGAGTTGTAAATCCATAGGGTTGGCAAATCTGAAGTTATTATTTTTTTTTGGGACGTTTATGAAAATGAGTCTCTCTGGTTGGCTTTGGATCGTAAACCGGACCCGGACCGAATTCAGGTGCAGGCATCAATTTCAGAATTTTACTTTCAATGAGTTTCTCTATCTTCGAAAAACGATACATATCAGTTTCATTCACGAAAGTTATTGCGATTCCCGTTTGTTCAGCTCTGGCAGTCCTGCCGACTCTATGAACGTAATCTTCAGCATCATGAGGAACATCATAATTTAGCACAAGACTGATATTTTCAATATCAATTCCGCGCGACAAAACATCGGTAGCAACCAACATTTGCAGGCTACGGGTTCTGAAGCGAAGCAGAACTTTCTCTCTTTCAGATTGTTCCAGATCAGAATGAATATCAGCAACCTGAAAACCCGAGGAAAGCAATTCCCGTGTAATAGATTTGACTTTACTTTTCGTAGAAGCAAAAATCAATACACTTGGGAGATCTCTACCCCTGATTAATTGGGTAAGAACCTGTAATTTCTGAGAATCATAGGTGAGGTAGGCAGCCTGAAGAATTCCGGCAGCAGGCTTAGAAACAGCAATATTAATTTCAAATGGATCCTTTAAAATCCTGTGGCTCAGATCTCTGATTCGTGAAGGCATGGTTGCCGAAAAAAGGAAAGTTGATCTTTTCTCAGGAAGATAGCTGATAATTTTCATTATATCATCCACAAATCCCATGTCAAGCATACGATCGGCTTCATCAAGTATCAGGTGTTGAAGATTTGAAACAGGAATAATATCCATATTAAGAAAGGAGATCAGCTTGCCAGGAGTAGCAACTACAATATCGACTCCACTGCTAAGTGCACGTTTTTGTTGCTCCCATTCTTTACCATCTGTACCTCCGTAAACAGCCAATGAACTGATATTCACAAAGTAACTTAGTCCTTCCAATGCCTGAGCTATCTGAATGGCAAGCTCTCTGGTCGGGCTAATGATTATTGTATTTACTCCATCAACAGGGTTATTTATTATTCTGTGCAAGACAGGAAGCAGATATGCGGCAGTTTTGCCGGTTCCTGTTTGTGCGCAGCCAATCACATCTCTGCCCTGCATAATGTAGGGTATGATTTGTTTCTGGATTGGAGTTGGCGTTTCGAAACCTATAGAATCAAGGCCTTCCATTATTTGTTCATCAAAGCCAAAATCCCGGAAAGTGACTATTGAATTATCGTCAGTTGTGTCAATCATTAATTTTGCGTAATAAATTTAGTAAGCGAATAGCCGCCAAAGCAACGATTCAAAGATAAGAAACATTTGGTTTCTGATTTCTGATTATCTCAGATCAGAACAGCTTGCTGTCTCCGAATAAAAAACAGTAAGGTAAATTGTTAACTGAACATGCATTCCAACTCACCATAGTTTCCGAAAAAGGAATAAAAAAAGGGGGTATTGCTACCCCCTTTTTTTATTCTGAAAAATCTTGATTATTCAACAACAACTTCTATGTTGGTTGTGTCAGCAGCCATAGCTGCATTGATTGAATCCTGAATGCGAACCTGCTCAGCTTCAACAAGAGCGATAGAGTCAGAAATACGGATTGAATCAAGGCGAGCCTGCTCAGCCAATTGTTCTGCATTAGGACCGCAAGCTACCATAGTTGCAAGACCAGCAATAACTAAAATCTGTGATAAAGTTTTCATGTGTTTTTTTGGTGTTATGTTAACGATGCAAATGTACTGATGTTTGAAATTAAAAAGCAAGTAAATATTAATTTTTTTAATACTTTTTTTAACTCTTATTCTATTGCTATTCAATGCATTACAAATTATTAGAAAAATTATTCAAATTTTAGCTTAAAAATAGCTTAAAAAAACGTCGTGTTTTGACTAAATTGAGCAGCATGGTAGAGAATAATTCCTTTTCTAATCTCTCTAAACCGGCTTAATATTATTCTATATAGGGGCAGGTCAGAAATGCTATAACTGATAATCTGTTATTACAAAAAGAAATTTTAGTCAGCCCAACATACTGCAAATGAGTAAAGGCAGAAGAACATCCCCGAGAAATCGGAGCTGCGGTGTTATTATCAATCAGCCCTTACTTTGAAGCATATTTTGGATTTAACCCTTATAGCTGAAATCTACGCCTGACAAAATAAAAGAGGCTGCCTTTTGGGACAGCCTCTTTTAGAGATTGTAAATTGCAAGACAATTATTTTTTCTTTGGAGTCGCAGCAGCAGTAGCAATTGAATCAGCGATCCTTTGCTGTTCAGCAACAACAGCATTGATTGAATCCTGAATGCGAACCTGCTCAGCTTGAACAAGAGCGATAGAGTCAGAAATACGGATTGAATCAAGGCGAGCCTGCTCAGCCAATTGTTCTGCATTAGGACCGCAAGCAACCATAGTTGCAAGACCAGCAATAACTAAAATCTGTGATAAAGTTTTCATGTTTTTTTGGTGTTATGTTAACAATGCAAATGTACATAAATTCTAAATTAAAAAGCAAGCGAAAAGCAAATTATTTTAATATTTTTTTAATCTTCTTAAATACTGCCTATCAATTACTTACAAATTATATGCAATATTTTTCTTTCCCTAGTATTAAAACAGGCTTAAAATATCGTCGTATTTTCGTCAATTTGCCCAAAATTCAGCAATTTTTAAAACCTTGGCGCAGCCCATGCTTAAATGGATATTAATTCAATTCATCAGATTAAGTCATGATTCGTACCTTTGTACCTGAAACCACATTAATCATGGGAGACAATAAACCTCTGGCAGAAATACTCAGACCATCAACATTGGAAGATTATGTTGGTCAGGAACATTTGGTAGGAGAAGGTTGTATCCTTAAGAAAGCAATTGACGCCGGAAATATTCCTTCAATGATTTTTTGGGGACCGCCAGGGGTTGGAAAAACAACGCTTGCTCATATCATTTCAAATAAACTCTCGCACACATTTTTTACTCTAAGTGCCATTAATTCAGGGGTAAAAGACATCAGAGAAGTAATTGAAAAAGCAAAAGCTTCGGCTACTAAATCTATACTTTTCATCGATGAAATCCACCGATTCAGCAAATCTCAGCAGGATTCCCTGCTTGGAGCTGTAGAAAAAGGCATTATCACACTGATTGGCGCAACCACCGAAAATCCTTCATTCGAAGTTATATCGCCGCTATTATCGCGTTGTCAGGTTTATATTTTGAAACCATTGTCAGCCACTGATCTTCGTGTGCTTTTACGAAAATCTATCCAAAAAATTGAGGAACAAAGCGGAGTAATACTTCAAGTGCTTGAAGATGAGGCTTTGCTGAGAATTTCAGGAGGCGATGCCAGGAAGCTGCTGAATGCTGTTGAGTTGATTGCAACTGCCAGCATCCCTGAAAACAATACCATTATAGTAAACAATGATTCAACCACCCGCATAATTCAGCAAAACCTTGCCTATTACGACAAGAGCGGAGAAATGCATTACGATATTATTTCAGCATTTATCAAATCAATGCGGGGCAGCGATCCTAATGCGGCGGTTTACTGGTTGGCCAGAATGATAGAATCAGGTGAAGACCCACTTTTTATTGCCCGCCGCATGCTTATCCTTTCATCTGAGGACATTGGCAATGCAAACCCCAATGCATTGCTTCTTGCAAATGCTTGTTTTGAAGCAGTGCATAAAACCGGTTACCCTGAATGCAGAATCATTTTATCGCAATGCGCGGTTTATCTTGCAACTTCACCAAAGAGTAATGCGACCTATCTGGCCATTGGTAATGCGCTGGAACTGGTCAGAAGCAGAGGCGATCTTCCTGTGCCGCTTGCCATAAGAAATGCGCCGACCAATCTGATGAAAGACATCGGCTATGGCACTGGTTATAAGTATGCTCATGATTTTACCGGAAATTTTGCTGAAATGGAATTTCTTCCTGAAGCAATATCCGGAAGCATTTTGTATAATCCAGGGCAAAATCCCCGTGAGAATGAATCACGAAATTATCTGAAATCAATCTGGAAGAACAAGTACAAATATTAAAAAAAAGCGGATCATGCATCAGACACCCGACATTACCGGAATTAAAAAATATGATAGTGGAAATTTTTTCCTCCTCGCAGGACCCTGCGTTGTTGAAAACGAAGACATGCCGCTCGAAATAGCCACTTACATCAACAATATAGCCCATAAGCTTGAGATTCCTTTTATTTTTAAAGCTTCATACCGAAAGGCCAACCGCTCAAAATCTTCATCATTTTCAGGAATTGGCGATATCAAGGCATTGAAATCCATTGCTTTGGCAGGAAAAACACTTGGAATTCCGGTTGTTACTGATATTCATTCAGCCATAGAAGCTGAACTTGCAGCTGAGTATGTTGATATACTGCAGATACCTGCATTTCTGTGCAGGCAAACTGATCTGCTCGAAGCGGCTGCAAAAACAGGCAAATGGGTGAATATAAAAAAGGGGCAGTTCCTATCTCCTGAATCCATGAAATTTGCGGTTGAAAAAGTTAAAGAAGCCGGAAATAGCAAAGTTCTGCTCACCGACAGGGGCACAATGTTCGGTTATCAGGATATGATTGTTGATATGCGAGGAATTCCTCAGATGCAGAGAATGGGTGCACCAGTCATTCTCGACATTACGCATTCACTTCAACAACCCAATCAGCCTGAAGGCGTTAGCGGAGGAAATCCAGCCATGATCTCCACTATTGGAAAAGCAGGAATAGCCGCAGGTTGTGATGGAATTTTTCTGGAAACGCACCCGAATCCGGCAAATGCCAAATCAGATGGGGCCAATATGCTGCCAATGCATTTGCTTGAAAAATTGCTCAATGACCTTGTGCTGATCAGACAAGCTTATCTGAAAACGATTTAATGTCAGCTAATTTCTCATGTAATGATTGATCCGGGGAACAGAATTCCTGATATAAAACCGAATAATAAACCGAAGCTCCAGAGGAGTCCACTCATAAAGATAAAGTAAAGGAAGGTAAAGGATATTTTTTTACCTGGATGGGTATTAAGCAATATTGAAAGTCCTGACCAGAAAAGGTACAGTGAATACAAACCGGGGATAAGTGCCAGAAAAAATACATGATTGAGGTTGAAAATCACAAACATCATCAATAAAGGTGTTGCAGAATAAATAACCAAGCGGGCTGCTGCCTTTGAGTCATTTTTCGATTTGAATTTATTTGTCATCCGGTTCACAAAAAAAGAACCGATGATCAATATTCCGGTTTGAATAAAGATATAAAAAACAGCCTGCACCAAAGGAAATGAAAATCGGTAAGCGTCAATATCGAGAACATTTCTGACAAAGAGAAAACTCCCGATAAACTGAGCAAGTGCGCCTGCCAGTATCAAACGAAATGTAAATTGCTGAAAATCATCATTTAATGAACGTTTTTCAAGCGAGATTACCTTCCATTCATAGGTGGGAAAAAGAAGCAGACTTTTCAGCCGGTCAAAGAAATCTATTTTATTCATCAGAAAGGATTCCGAAATGTATGTTTATTAATTGATTGAGATCAGACTAATTGCTCCGGTTACGGGATTAAATACAACCTCACCATAACCACTTGCCGGCAAGTAAGTTACTATGCCCAACTGGCTGATCAATTCAATATTTTCAAACAATACATTTGCTCCGGATGATACAGAAACTCTCGTCTGCTGAGGAATTCTGTAATACAAACCCCGACTCTTTTTGGTCATTTGTTCTCGCTGCTTCGTAAAATCAGCCAGGTTTTTATTTCGGTTAACAGGGGTAATGGTGAGATTAACACTTTCACCAGTAGGTGAATTTTTTGGCAAAATACCTGTATTTATCGAAAATTTGCAAAGACTTTCAAGCAGTCCTTCTTCTGATTGCTGTGGTGTAACGTAGAATTTATGCTTGCTTACAGTTATCCGACTATTTCCTTTAAAAAGCGAAAGATATTCATTCTGGGTTTTTCTTAATTCAGAAATCATAAACTCAAGACTTTCTTTAGAGTAATTAACTTCCTGATAACCAGTGATAAGATTTGAAATATTCTCATCTATTTTTCTGATTGCTTCAGCAGTTTCTCTGGCCATCTGATCAGCTGACTTCTCTGAAACACTTCGCCTGATAATTTTCTCTTCAATGGTGGTGGTGTCCACACTAATTCGTCTGACAATTGTATCCACTTTTTCAAGCATGGTTGGCTGTAGCAGATCTTTGAACATTTGATTGGGCTGACTTCCTGAGCTTTTGGCGGTTGATGTTGATTTGGTGCTGATGTTTTTGACTTCTGAGAATCCACTGATGATTCCGTTTTCAGACAAAGCCATATTAATTGCAGCGCCCTGCTTTGATTTAGGATTAAGTGCAATGAAATACTGTTGCTCCGGATCTGGCTCAGCGAGCATTGTAACTGCAACATTATCAATGCTATATCGGGTCGCATTCTCAGCATTAACTCTGGTCAGTCCAAGATATTTTGCAGCATAATCTGCAAAAGGGCCTTTGAATAATTCTGTTTTAACAACGCTGATTTCAACACAAACTATGTTTCGGGGAAGTGAATAAATAATTCCATCCATTTCAGGAGATATAACACCTTTGGAAAAAGGAATTACGTTCAACTGAGCTTTCAATTCAGTAAAATGAAAGAAAAGCAAACTAAAAACCAGGTATTTAGCAAAATTTTCAAGTGACAACTTCATATGAGTTTTTTTTTTCAAAGATAAGCATTTTAAAACATTTGATTTTGTGAGTTGGCGTACATTTACCAACCTTACAGTGGATTTGTTCCTGATCTTCTGAGAATAGAATTCCATTTCCTGAAAGCATACAGTGATCTCATTAGGAAGAAATAAATGACTAATGCAATCTTATGACATTTCTATTGACTAAAAACAGTAAATTTGACACGAGAAATCTAAAAACTATGGGACTTTCAGTAAAGAGCAGCAATCAACCAATGGATAAAATAAAGACTGAAACTTTATATCGCGACAGTCCTCAACGAAGCCTGATAAAGACAATCACATATCGGTTATTTGCTTCCGGAGCAATGTTTCTTGGAATTTTTATCTTTTCGCATCAGTATCAGCGAGCATCATTGACCGACAGCCTCAGCAATGCCGGAGTTATAACAGTGCTTGAATTTTTTATCAAGCTGGTTATATATTATTTTCATGAAAGGATATGGTCGGGGATTAATTGGGGCAAATACTGGAAACGGCATTACTGGATTCGCCGGGCGTGGCGCAGAGCATATAGAAACGCTCATAAATAGAAGAATTGAGTTCACTTAAACCAAGCAGTTGGTTATTTAGTCAAAACCATCCGAAAGTGTGATGGGGATATCAACTTCTGGCAAAAAACTTTTTCAAAGAAAATCCCTTAAAAATTTAATGATTTTAGGCGGGTTATTTTAATTACAAACCTAAACTTCGTCACTTCCAAAAATTAGAACAGACCAGCTAAAAGCCGGTCTGTTTAATTTTAAATACATTCAATCTGCAATTACCTGATAAACATCAGTTCACGATACTTTGGTAATGGCCAAAGTTCGTTATCAACCATAAGTTCAAGTTTATCGGCATGATAACGGATTTCCTCAAAAAATGGCAACACCGAACCCTGATAACCAATTGCAAGATCTTCAGGAGATTCTATTTTATTCACCTCTTTTCTGGCCTCAACCATTTTCTGAACCTGGTCTTTAATTACTGCAATGTGTTCTGAAATATCCTTAATTGTATCCAGTTGATTTTTTGACAGTGCAACAAAAGTTTTGGTGTCGAGCACCTCTTTCAAACCTTTTACATTGTCAATCAGCAGATTCTGGTACCTTATGGCAATTGGAATTATATGGTTAATTGCCAGATCACCAAGCACACGCGATTCAATCTGAATTTTCCGGATGTAATTCTCCAGCTTTATTTCGTATCGGGCTCTTACTTCACGCTCTGTTAATATATCATGCTCTACAAACATCTTAATAACTTCAGGCTTCAGTAAACTCTTTAAAGCATGAGGAGTATCCGGGATATTTGACAAACCTCTTTTTGAAGCTTCTTTCACCCAATCTTCACTGTAACTGTTCCCTTCAAATCTGATGCGTTTTGATTCAATAATGTATTTTCTGACTACAGTAAACATTGCATCCTCTTTGCTCATTTTGCCTGCAACCAAAGCATTCACCTCTGCCCTGAATTTCTTCAATTGATCAGCAACAATGAGGTTGAGCGCTATCATTGGTTTGGCGCAGCTTGAAGATGATCCGACTGCTCTGAATTCAAACTTATTTCCCGTAAATGCAAATGGAGAAGTTCTGTTGCGGTCGGTATTATCAAGCAGAATTTCCGGAATCCTTGGAATATTAATGTTATTCGCTGCTCCTTCACCTGCTTTTGAAACGGCTTTTTTATCAGTTTTCTCAATCAAATCGAGTGTTTCAGAAAGCTGTTTACCAATAAATGCTGAAATAATGGCTGGGGGTGCTTCATGTGCACCCAATCTCAGGTCGTTGCCTGATGTTGCCACATAAGCCCTGAGAACATCGGCATGCGTATCAACAGCTTTGAGAATATTGGCCAGAAAAACCAGAAATCTGAGGTTTGATTTCGGGGTTTTACCCGGGCTTAAGAGGTTTTCACCGGTATCGGTACTCATCGACCAGTTGTTATGCTTGCCTGAGCCATTAACGCCCGAATATGGCTTTTCATGAAGCAAAACTGTATAGCCGTGGCGTTTACCTACTTTCTCGAGCAAGTGCATTAAAAGCTGGTTGTGATCAACAGCCACATTCACTTCTTCATAAACCGGGGCACATTCAAATTGGTTGGGAGCAACTTCATTGTGACGTGTTCTTACCGGAATACCAAGCCGGTGTGCTTCATATTCAAATTCGCGCATGAAATCAATCACTTTTTCAGGGATGATTCCAAAATAATGATCGGATAACTGCTGATCTTTAGCACTTGAATGACCAAAGAGGGTGCGACCGGTCAGCATTAAATCAGGACGGGCATTAAATAAAGCTGTGTCAACCAGAAAGTATTCCTGCTCCCAGCCCAAAGTAGCATGAACCCGTGAAACATTCTTATCGAAATATCTGCAAACTTCAGTTGCTTCGCGATCAAGTGAGATTGAAGTCTTCAGCAGCGGGGTTTTATAATCTAATGCTTCTCCGGTGTACGAAACAAAAATGGTTGGAATACACAGGGTTTTATCCATGATAAAAGCCGGAGATGTAGGATCCCAGGCAGTGTAGCCGCGGGCTTCGAATGTATTTCTGATACCACCGCTGGGAAAACTGGATGCATCAGGTTCCTGCTGAATCAATTCGTTGGCATTAAATATCTCAATTGCTTTTCCATCGCCTGTTGGCTGAATAAAAGAGTCGTGTTTTTCAGCTGTGGCACCGGTTAAAGGGTGAAACCAATGGGTAAAATGTGTGGCTCCTTTACTTAAAGCCCAGGCTTTCATTGCAGAAGCTACCTGATCGGCTATATTTCTGTCAATCTTGACTCCCTTTTCAGCAGCTTTAATAACTGATGAATAAGCTTCACGCGACATGTATTCACGCATGACCAGCTTGTTAAAAGTCATTTCACCATAATAGTCTGAAACCTTTCCCGGGATGTCGTTGAATGGTCTCCTGGGACGTGATATGGCCAACTCAAGGGCCTTAAATCTGATGTTGCTCATGGATTAAAGGGATTTAATGAAACAAAAAACAAAACTGATTACCAAAAGTTTTTAAATTCTGGACACTGTTTAAATTGTGGTTTTTTGGCTGCCAGATTTTGATATAATCAACAGACCAAAAAAGGTAATAATTCCGTTAATTATAAGTAATTCAAAACCAACTTTATAGCCATCAATCCAATTGGCAGCATTCTGACTAATAAAATAGCAGATTACCGGAGACATAATTGCTACCAAAGGAACCCATTTATCGTTTGCTATCCGATTGGTAAACAACCCGAAACCATATAACCCCAATAAAGGTCCATATGTATAACCGGCAATAGTAAAAAGTTTGTTGATGACAGATTCATCATTTATAACCCTGAAAAGTAAAATCATAAAGAATAACAGAATTGCAATGCTGATATGCACTGTCTTTCGGGTTTTACTGCTCTGTTTTTCAGAAATAAGCTTGTTTCGTTCAATTCCCAGAATATCTATACAAAATGCAGTAGTTAATGCTGTTATAGATCCATCCGCGCTTGAATAAGCTGCTGCTACCAGTCCGATTAAGAATATGATTCCTGCAAAAGCACCATGATGCTGAAGTGCTATAACAGGGAATAAGTCGTCAGTACGTGCCGGAATTGCAATTCCTGTTTTTGCTGCATAAATGTAGAGCAAAGCGCCCATACTGAGAAACAAGAAGTTAACCGGAATAAGCGCCCAGCTCATCATGTAAATATTTTTCTTCGCGTCCTTCAGATTTCTGCAGGTAAGATTTTTCTGCATCATATCCTGATCAAGGCCAGTCATGACGATCGCTATAAATGTTCCGCTAAAAAACTGCTTAAGAAAGAAACGTTTGTCGTTAATATCCATAATAAACATATCAGAATAACGACTATCCTTGATTTCATGAAACATTGATCCCACTGTAAAATTCAGCTCACTGAAAATAATATATGCAGAGACCAAAACGGCCGCAATCATAAATGTTGTTTGTAGTGTATCTGTCCAGACAATGGTTCGAATACCGCCCCGGAATGTATAGATAAGAATCAGTCCGATAAACATAGCAACATTAACCACGAATGGGACTCCCCATTGGTCAAAAACGAAAATCTGAAGGACATTCACCACCAGAAAAACCCTGAAAGCCGATCCTATACTGCGAGAGATCAGGAAAAATATTGATCCGGTTTTGTAGGTTACACGTCCGAATCGCTGGTCAAGGTATGTATAAATTGAAGTAAGGTTACGACCATAATATACCGGTAATAAAACCTGTGCAATAAAAGCATATCCCAAAAGATACCCGAGGACCAGCACCATGTAAGAAAAGCCTGATGTTCCTACTTCGCCCGGGATTGAAATAAATGTAACACCCGACAGCGAGGCTCCGATCATTCCATAGGCAACCACATACCATGGTGAATTGCGGTTTCCTGTAAAATATGTCTTGTTTGTGGATTTGCGGCCGGTAATACCTGCGATGACAAAGAGTGTAAGAGAGTAAGCTATAAAAACCGATAGTATGGTTAGTGGATGCACTAAGCGTTTGTTGGGTTTAGTACTGTTTGGCGTGCAAAGGTAAGCAAATCCGGAAAAACAAAATCGATTAAGTTTTCGTTAAGTTTGGCATTTATCGGATCACCTATAAATACAGTCTTCATTTTCAGTCGTTTACCAAACATCATATCGGTTAAAGAATCTCCAACCATGACTGATTTTTTGAATTTAATATCCTGAAAATCTTTTCTGGCCAACAATCCCATACCAACCGAGGGCTTCCGGGTAAAGTGGTTTGATGATTTCAAAAAAGGCGAATGGTAAACTTTATCGATACGTCCTCCTGAGTTTTTGACTTCCTGAATCATATGATTGTGAACGGTTTCCAATTCAGATCCGGTCATTAAACCCTTACCTATCCCCTGCTGATTGGTAACAACCACAATGGTTCCGAACACAGCGGAAAAAATCTTAATTGCCTCCAGAGAACCATCCAGAAACTCAAATTCCTGAACAGAGCCCACATAAGCACCAGGCAATCTTTTATTGATTACCCCGTCTCTGTCCAGAAACAAAGTCCATGACTTATCCATTTTCAGATGTTCCGATTTCATTTTGAGCCCTTTGATAATCTTCGGGAATACCAATATCAAGAAAGTAATCATTAAACACCTGACCGTAAATGGCCGAAGCATTAATTTGTTGTTCAAGAAAATCCTTTTCAAACGAAAATTTATCAGGCAATGAGCAAGCCCTGAAATATCGGGATGAAATAAGATAAATGCCTCCATTTATAATTCCAGGATCTGCTTTTGCGGATTTTTCGCTGAAAGCAATTATTCGGTTATCCGAATTGCAATTTACCTGGCCATATCGGGATGCATTATCAACCATCCGAAGTGCGATGGAAACATCCGCAAGCTTTTCAATATGTCGTTGAAAAAATAAATCGGGGTCAATCCGAAACATGGTATCGCCGTTTAAAACGAGTGCATGTGGAGTCTGAACCAATGAAAAAGCCTTTTTAATTGCTCCTCCTGTACCCAATTGTTCGGTTTCGTGAGAATATTGAATCTCAAGTTCCCGATAACTATTGCCGAAATAATCTCTTATTTGTTCTCCCAGATAGCCTGTAGAAATGATTACCCTTTTGAAACCCGCAGCTTTAATAAACTGCAATTGATAATCAAGAAATGGCTTACCATTAATGGGAGCCATTGATTTGGGAATATCTCTGACAGCATCGCGAAGACGGGTGCCGAGTCCACCGGCAAGAATGATGGTGTCAGGCAGTTCCATGAACATAACTATCGGGGAAAAATAGTTGCTTCAACCAATTCGCAAATGATGTGACCAATAGTAATGTGCGATTCCTGTATCCGGGGAGTATCCATTGAAGGCACCCGGATCAACAGATCGCAAATACCAGCCATAGCGCCACCCGTTTCACCAGTGAGGCCAATGGTGATCAGACCATTGATTTTGGCTGTTTCAATTGCTTTCAAAATGTTGGGTGAGTTTCCTGATGTGGAAAGTGCCACAAGAATATCGCCTTTGTTTCCTTTAGCTTTGACCAATCTGGAATAAATCTCATCAAACGAATAATCGTTGCCAACTGCGGTGAGGTAACTGGTGTTCACGTGCAGGGCTTCAGCATCCAAAGGTGGACGGTCGTAATAGAAACGTCCTGAAAACTCAGCAGCCAAATGCTGTGCATCGGCAGCACTGCCTCCATTGCCACAAAACAAGACTTTATGTTGATTTTGAAAAGCTTCAACTAAGTGACTGGTTGCCTGTTGGATAACGCCAAGGAGTTGTTCATCTGCCATAACAGCAGCTTTAACTGCAATGGAACTCCCGAGAATTTCTTTAATTCTGTTATTCATGATTCAGATTAAGTGCTGCAAAAGTAACCAAAAAGAAGCAAATATGGGTTACCATCGGAATGTTAAAGCGTCCAGGTAGTTAATCCTTTGTCGGTGAACTCATATCGCATTGCTTCACCACCAAACTTTCGCAAAGCCTGAATCACTCTGGATCTAGCATTTCCCGGACAATAAAAAATCATAAAACCACCACCACCTGCGCCTGAGATTTTGCCTCCTGTGGCTCCGTTAGCTTTGGCTGTATTATAGATGTCATCAAGATAGGGATTGGTGATTTCGTCGGCCATCTGTTTTTTAAATTCCCATCCAAAATCGAGGATTTCACCGATTTTATCGAGTTCGCCTTTAAGCAGAACTTCCTTCATCATAACACTCTGCACTTTTAGTTTGTGCATTGCATCAATGGAACGCTCATTTTTATTGAGAACATTTCGGGTTTGGGCTTCGATTATGGTAGAAGATAAACGGCTGGTTTGGGTATAGAAAAGAACCAGATTATGCGAAAGTTCATTAAGATATGATTCTTTAATTCTGAGAGGATTAACAATTACTTTATCGTTTGACGAAAATTCCATAAAATTAACGCCTCCGAAGGTTGCTGCATACTGATCCTGTTTTCCTCCGGCCATAGCCAGATCATTTCTTTCAATTTCATAAGCCAACTTTGCCAGATCATACTCGCCCAAAGGAAGGTTAAGCCATTCGGCAAAAGCGCCCAAAATAGCCACAACAAGCGTAGATGAAGTTCCCAGTCCTGATCCCGGAGGCGCATCTACATAGGTAGTCAGCGTAAATGAAAGCGGCGCCTTTGCATAATCTTTAACCACGCGGTTATAAATTCCCTGATGAAGCTGTAAGCCACTATTGACCGGCAGAACATCGCAGGAGTCAAAGATATACTCCTCACCTTTGTCAACCGACTGAAGTATAATTTTGCCATCATTGCCGGGAACAATTGTTGCATAAGCATAAAGGCTGATGGTAGCATTGAGAATTGCTCCGCCAAAGAGGTCGGAGTAGGGGGAAACATCTGAGCCTCCCCCTGCCAGGCCAATTCTTAAAGGTGCTTTGCTCCTTACGATCATTTTGTTAGTATTTGTAATTATTCATCAAAGTAATACTATTTTTTTGACAAACGCCCTCTTTTTTGTTCCAACAAGCAGGTAGTAAACGCCTTTGTCCATTGAAGTAAAATCATGATCAAATCTGGAGATACCGGAAGCAGAGGGATTAAAAGATTGAAAAAAGTGTGTTAAGCCCTTCATGTCAACCAGACTTACTGAAGTTAGAACTTCAGAATTCTCAGATAATTTTATTGAGATTTGTCCACTGGAGGGGTTTGGGTAAACCAACAATTCATTTTCAACCATCATGTTACTGAATCCGAGATTTCTTAGCAAAACCGAATCGCAATAATAGAATTCGCCACAAGAGGTATTAAGCATGACACAAACTTCATAATTGCCAGGTTCTGAATAAATATGTACCGGATTGGATAAGTAAGATAGAAATCCATCTCCAAAATTCCATAAATACTCATAGATAATTATCCCTGATTGAGAGAATCCAAATTCAACCATGTAATCGTTTAAAACAGTTTCAAATCTGAGTGAATCAAAATTACAAACCCTGACATTTTTACAATTTGTTAAGGTATCACAATCATTGGATACAGTCAAACAAACATTATAATCACCTGATTCAGGGAAAGTAAATTGGGGGTTTGAATTATCAGAAAAGTATCCATTCCCAAAATTCCACCAATATTCACATTCCGGATCTTCGTCAAGGGTAAACTGCACATTATTTGAAACCTCAGACATGTGATATGAGAAACTAGTATCAGGAACTTTACAAGGTACATACTCAATAACCAATAGCGGTCTCTTCATTGGATTCAGGTGATTACTTGAAGCAAAAACCAAAGCCCGATAAGGGTATTCATCTAATAACTGGAACATGAAACCGTAATTCAATTCAGGATTGCGTTTGAAATATTGAATATGCTCTGTAACATCAATGTTAAGGTAATCCTCATTCTGAGATATTGATTTCGGCAAAAAGACCGCCCCGGTATTGGTAACATCTGGTTGATTATTCCAAATTACGTTGTATTGATCCCATGGTGAGATGATACGTTTTAATACTGATGCATTTTCACCTGAATGTAATTGTGAATGCCCAGATTCTGTATTACAAAACAACGAAAGTCTGGCACTAACGATCTCTGATTTTTGAGGTATAGCAGCTAAATCAAATCGGATCAGACTTCTTTGAGTAAAAACTTCGCCACCAACTGTCCACGCATTGGAGATAAAATCATCTTCATACCAGATTGGATAGTATCTGTCAGTTCTTACTTCAGTATCAAATCCATCTTCTATTCCAGGTCTTATTTCAATTATTTCTACTGATTGTGCTCTGGAATAAATGGATGCAAATAAAAAAACAAATAGTACTAATTCTGATTTCTTAATCATAGCGTATTAAATTTAGGTGAGTTTATATAATTGGTCAATGGTTTTTAATAAACCATCCCATGAAAAACGGGCTTTCTCCTTTATTACATTTTCGATGAACTCTTCTTCCTTATTCTCAATATAGAATTTCGATATTGCTTCAGCTATGTCATTTTGCTCTGGTTCAACAACATAGCCAACCTTTCCATCGGGCACCATTTCAGAGAGACCTCCTACCCGGGTGGTTATCATTGGTTTACCAAAATGATATGCAATTTGTGTTACACCACTCTGAGTTGCATTTTTGTAAGGCTGAACAACAATATCGCTTGCACAGAAATAAAGATAAACTTCACTATTCGGTATAAAACGGGTTTGCAAAACCAATTTATCGCCAATTCCCAATTTTGAAATTAATTCCAAATACTTGTCTTCGTTTCCATAAAATTCCCCGGCAATAAGTAACTTAATTTTAAGGTCAGAAACTTTAGGATTACTCATTGCTTCAAGCAGTAAATCAAGACCTTTGTAATCCCTAATAAATCCAAAAAAAAGCAGATAACCGTAGCTTTCATCCAGTCCCAATTTCTTTTTCGCAATTTCCTTAGATACAATAGCCCCAAAATTATCGTAAATCGGGTGCGGATAATACTGTCTGGGCTTTACCTTATCAAATAAAGATAAATCGCGAATCACTGAATCTGACATAGCTACAAATGCATCAACAGAACTGGTGAAGTATTTCACCAACAGCCTGTCTCCGGGTCTGCGCTCATGCGGAATAATATTATCCGTTATTGCAACAATCTTTACACTTCTTTTTGTTTTCCATTTAATCAGCCTGGCAATACTTCCCAAACATGGTGCCATAAAGGGAATCCAGAACCTGAAGATTGCAAGGTCGGGATTTGTTTTCGCGATTTCAATTGAAGCGCTGATCCAGTTGAAAGGATTGATTGAGTTGATTCGAACTCTGATATCAAGTCCTTCGGGTGGAGGTTCCGTTGAATATTGAGTAGTTCCGGGAAAAAAAAGTGATGGATATTGAAGACTGAAAGTATAGATAATAACTTCGTCGCCTCTATCAGAATACGCTTTCGCCAATCGTTCATTGAAAGTTGAAATTCCGCCCCCCCTCAACGGGTATGCCGATCCGATTATAACAACCTTTTTTTTCGCTTCCATTGGAACAATTGTATTCTTTGCTATTAAATTACTTCTTCTACCAGATAATGATTCCGGTCTGTAGAACTTCGGCTGATTAATTCTCCCAGAAAGCCTGCCAGAAACAATTGCGTTCCGAGCACCATGGCCAACAAACCAAAATAGAATAATGGCCTGTCTGTCATCCGGTATTCTGCCATAAATACTTTTGCATAAGCAAGATAACCGGCTATCACAAAACCAATAAAAAACAAAATACTTCCCAACGCTCCAAACAGATGCATGGGTTTGCGGCCGAAACGAGAGACAAACATGATGGAAATCAGATCGAGAAAACCATTTACAAATCGCTCCCAGCCAAATTTTGTAACACCATATTTTCGCTTCTGATGCACAACTACCTTCTCCCCTATTTTCTTAAACCCGGCCCACTTGGCAATTACAGGAATATATCGGTGCATTTCACCATATACTTCAATGGCTTTAACCACTTCTTTACGGTATGCTTTAAGCCCGCAGTTCATGTCGTGAAGCTTAACTCCTGACATTGCCCTTGTGGCAGCATTGTAAAACTTTGACGGAATATTTTTGGTGAGCTTTGAATCGTAACGCTTTTTCTTCCATCCAGATACAAGATCATAACCTTCGTTTTTGATCATATTGTACAGTTCCGGAATTTCATCCGGACTATCCTGAAGGTCAGAATCCATCGTTATTACTACATCTCCTGTTGCCAGATCGAAGCCTTTGTTCAATGCTGCAGATTTTCCATAGTTCCTGCGAAACTTTATTCCACGCACGCTGGAGTCGGCAGTTTTAAGATCCAGTATTATTTTCCATGAGTTATCGGAACTTCCGTCATCGACAAAAATAACCTCAAATGTGAAGTTATGATCAGTCATAACCCTTTTGATCCAGTCAAAAAGTTCGGGCAACGACTCTTCTTCATTATAAACCGGTACAACAACCGAAATGTCCATCAGAAACAGAAATTAGGTTAGGATTGAGGAAAAGCTTCATCGAAGCTATCGTCGTTCTTTTTAATAAAAATGGAAGCTAGCAGCGAAAAAACAGTACCCCATAAAGCCATTGAGAATAGACTTGATATTGCAATAAACACAGGAGTCATAAACATTTTAGTCATCGACATTGCCTGTTCAACCTGTTCATCAGTCAGGCCCTTTTCAAACATCTTTTCTTCGGCAATCTGCTTTAATTTGAGGAGTTCACCTGGATCAAAGAAATTAAAAAACAAATAGGAATAAATAGCCATTATAAGACCAACAACAACGCTGATCAAAACTCCTGAGCCAAGACTTCTTCCATAAGAAAGGTATCCTCTGCTGCATTTATCCCGATAAGCAAGGGTGCCAACAACTATACCTGCAAGCAGAATGACCAGTGAAGCATACTGAATCCATCCGGTCATGGTAACATCCAGGACATAAAACAATAATGAAAGCAACACCATTGCAACTCCGGTTATGAGTCCGTACTTCAGCGAATTATTCAATAAACTGCATTTAACTGCGGTTGAATCATTCAGGGTTCTTTCTTCATTCTGGGTTTCCATATCTGATATGAGTTTAATTTCTGCAAATGTAATAAATCGGCGTCTGTATTAAAAACTTAATCAAAAATGTTGCAGAGCCTGATTTTTTTGTATTTTTGCAACGGGTAAGTCTTATACGACCAGCTCCCATTGAACTCCCCCAGGTCAGGAATGAAGCAAGGGTAAATGGTCGATGCGGTGCGATATAAGTAGCTTACCCATTTTTTATTCATTGTATGTCTAAAAATTAATGCCATGCTGCTTAGAATTTATCCTGAGAATCCCAGTTCAAAGCAAATCAGAACAGTTGTTGAATGTTTGCTTGATGGCGGGGTCATTATCTATCCCACAGATACTGTCTACGGAATGGGGTGTGATATTTTCAAATCCAAAGCAATTGAACGTATTGCTCAGATTAAAGGCATCAAAGCTGAAAAAGCCAACTTTTCTTTTATCTGCAGCGATCTCAGTCAGCTGTCTGATTACACACGGCCCATCGCCAATGATGTTTTCAAATTGATGAAGAAAAACCTGCCGGGACCTTTCACATTTATTCTAAACGCCAGCAATAGTGTTCCCAAGCTGATTCAGAGTAAAAAGAAAACTGTAGGTATCCGTATCCCGGGAAATAATATTCCGTTGGAAATCGTAAATGAACTCGGACATCCCATCATGTCAACATCTATTCATGATGATGACGAAATATTGGAATACACCACCGATCCGGAATTGATTTACGAAAAGTACAAAGATCTGGTGGATATTGTAATTGATGGTGGATTTGGTGATAATGAAGCATCAACAATCATTGATTGCACAGGCATTGAACCGATGATTATCCGCGAAGGGAAAGGTGAACTAATTTAATGCAATGAAAATAGCTGGTAATCTGTTTGAATCTGCAAAAACACTAAATGCTGAATCAGAGGCATTTGATACATTGTTTGAAGGTGCGGTCCGTATTGAGCGAATCTTATCCTCAGGTCACACTACTCCTGAAGATCAATGGTATGATCAGGATTTGGATGAATGGGTTATGCTGATTCAGGGTAGCGCCAGATTATTTTTTGCTGACAATGAAGAAGTTACACTTGAAGCGGGAGATTATATTTTCATTCCTGCACATCAGAAACACAGGGTTTCATATACAAGTTCACAACCTTCATGTATTTGGCTGGCGGTGCATGGTCAATTAAAAAACATCCTTTCGCAAAAGTAAAATACTGATAATATAGCACTTACATACTTTCAATCGAAAAAGGTGTAAAAATATTTGGATGGAATAAAAAAAGCAGTACTTTTGCAGTCCCTAAACGATTCCGTAGCTCAGTAGGTAGAGCACATCCCTTTTAAGGATGGGGTCCTGGGTTCGAGCCCCAGCGGGATCACAAAAGCCCTGAAGAAATTCAGGGCTTTTTCTTTGTTGACAAAATTTTGAAGCATTTGCTGAAACCTGGAAAAAGCTTAAACATCTCTTTTCTACAAAAACTGATCAACCCGAGTCAATAATGCCCGTTTTTAAATCAGCTTTCTCTTTTACCAATTCCCAACAGATTCTAAATAAGCTGTGGCTTAAACCTAAAGACAACATAATTGTTAAGCATTGCCATGAAACCATTCGATTCAAAAACCAAGCTCGCTGAAGCTGTCTTTCAGGATTTCAACCTTTTAAGGGTGATAAGTCGTTTTGGAATATTTCCCGGATTTGGTGACAAAACCATAGGTGAAATCTGCAAAAAAAAGGAAATTGATCCTGTTTTCTTTCTCATTATCGTTAACTCATTCACCAACAAACGATACTTTCCTTCGCATGAACTGGCGGATTTCTCATTAAGCCAAATGGTTTCATATCTTCAAAAAACCCACACATACTATCTGGATTTTCAGTTGCCACTCATTGGCGATATGATTGACAATCTGTGCAATAACCGGAACCCTGAGAACAAAAAGCTGATGGTTATGAAGCAATTCTTTTCAGCATACAGAAAAGAACTTACAGATCATATAAACCGGGAAGAAAAAATAACATTCCCTTATGTTTTAAGAATCGAGCAAATTTTCAGCAACAGCGAAAGCATCCAAGGCAAGGAATCAGACTATGATATGCTGACCTATGAAAAGGAACATGACAACGTTGAAGAAAAGCTTATTGACTTAAAAAATATTATGATTAAGTACTTGCCGGAACCGTTTGATCATGAAATGGTTATCAGAATTTTAACTGAACTTTCGTGGCTTGAAAAAGACCTGAACGAACATTCACGCATCGAAGACACCATAATGATACCTCGTGTGAAAATTATGGAAGTCGGAATTCGTAAAAGGTTTTAAACTCAGCAAAATGTCACAATTGAAAATACTGGTTTTATCGCTGTCGAATATCATCAGACTGGGCATTCAGCAAAGTCTGAGCGATCTGAATATCGGTGCAAAGGTTTATCTTTCCTCTGAAATTGATTCTGCAAAAGACATTATCGAAAAACTAAAGATAAGTCTGATCATTGTTGACGAAAATATTGCTTCAGCAAATGAATTTGAGAAACTCACAACAAACCCTGATCTGAAAATTTTATACCTTAGTTTTAGAAGTGCTGATATTTTTGAAAAGATGCACATAAATATCAATCAGAAGGAACTTGGAGAAAAACTGCGCGAATACATTAATCCGGGCAAGGATATAAAAAATCAGGAAGGCGAAAAAGGATTGAGCAAGCGCGAAAATGAAGTAGTCAGAATGCTATCTCTTGGTGCCGGAAACAAGGAAATTGCACAGAAGTTGCACTTAAGTCTGCATACAGTGCTCACCCATCGAAAAAATATTATTCGCAAATTGGGCATAAAAACGACTTCAGGTATAACAGTTTATGCCATTTTGAATGGCATTATAACCATTGAGGAAGCCACTATCTGAGTATTTTTTTAATATAACCCGACTAAAGTAGCTTATACATGCTTACTTATCCCTAATTTTGCTATCAGAAAATAAACCAATTAAACATTGTTCTATGAAAATAACTATTGTTGGCACCGGCTATGTTGGCCTGGTAACCGGAACATGCTTCGCCGAAGTGGGTATTGAAGTTGTTTGTGTTGACATTGATGTTAAAAAGATCGAAAATTTAAAAAAAGGCATTTCTCCGATTTACGAGCCTGGTCTTGATGATATGATAGCCAGAAATGTTGAAAAAGGCAGGCTTCACTTTACTACTGAACTTTCTGCTTGTGTAAACGATACTGATGTAATCTTTACCGCTGTTGGAACTCCACCTGATGAAGACGGAAGCGCTGATCTGAAATATGTACTTGATGTTTCCAAAACCATCGGGCAACATATGGACAAACACATTCTGGTTGTAACCAAAAGCACAGTGCCGGTCGGAACAGCTAAAAAAGTAAGAGAAACCATACAGGCTGAGCTCGATAAAAGAAACGTTTCAATTGAATTTGATGTGGCTTCAAATCCCGAATTTTTAAAAGAGGGTGATGCAATCGGAGACTTTATGAAGCCTGACCGGATAGTGGTTGGAGTGGAGTCAGAAAAAGCCGAAGAAATATTGTCCCGCCTTTACAAACCTTTTACGCTAAACGGTCATCCGGTTATTTTTATGGATGTACCATCTGCCGAAATGACAAAATATGCCGCCAATTCAATGCTTGCCACGAAAATCAGCTTTATGAACGATATTGCCAATATCTGCGAAATTGTTGGTGCTGACGTAAATATGGTTCGCAAAGGCATTGGTAGTGACTCCCGGATTGGCACAAAGTTTATCTATCCCGGAATCGGATATGGTGGCTCTTGTTTCCCGAAAGATGTTAAAGCACTTATCAAAACTGCTGATTCATTGGGGTATTCCATGCGGATTCTCAAAGCCGTTGAGGATGTAAACGATGATCAGAAATTTGTCCTGTTCGATAAGTTCTCAAAACATTTCGAAGGTAATCTGAAAGGCAAAACGGTAGGATTATGGGGCTTGTCATTCAAACCTCAGACTGACGATATGCGCGAGGCACCTGCTCTTGTGATTATTGAAAAATTGCTCAACGCGGGCTGCAAAGTAAAAGCTTACGACCCTGTTGCCATTCACGAAGCTCAACGCATTCTGGGAGATTCTATTGAATATTCAAAAGATCCGTATGAAGCATTTATTGATACCGATGCTCAGTTTCTGCTGACAGAATGGACTGAATTCCGCTTTCCTAACTGGAACGTAATCAAAAAGCTGGTAAAAAATCCGGTTTTATTTGATGGAAGGAATATTTACGACCGCAAAGAATTGAATTCCATTGGATTTAGTTATTATTGTATTGGCGTTCAGACTCCGAATAGCAAATAATTTAATATAAACTCCTTATGGGAAAGAAAATACTTGTAACAGGTGGAGCCGGGTTTCTTGGCTCCCACTTGTGCGAACGCTTATTGAATGAAGGCAACGAAGTAGTTTGTCTCGACAATTATTTCACCGGACAAAAGTCAAATGTTGTTCATTTGCTCGACAATCCATATTTTGAGTTGATACGGCATGATGTTACAATGCCTTTCTTTATTGAAGTTGACGAAATATATAATCTTGCTTGCCCGGCCTCCCCTATTCATTATCAGTATAATCCGATAAAAACGGTCAAGACATCGGTTATGGGGGCAATAAACATGTTGGGACTGGCAAAACGAATCAAGGCGAAAATATTGCAGGCTTCTACCAGCGAAGTATATGGTGATCCTTTGGTGCATCCTCAAACGGAAAGCTATTGGGGACATGTAAATCCAATCGGAGAAAGGGCTTGTTACGATGAAGGCAAAAGGGCAGCAGAAACCCTTTTCGTGAATTATCACAAACAAAATGATGTCCGAATCAAAATTATCAGAATTTTCAACACTTACGGCCCACGTATGCATCCAAACGATGGTCGCGTAGTTTCGAACTTTATCGTTCAGGCCCTTAAAGGCGAGGACATTACAGTTTATGGTGATGGAAGTCAGTCGCGAAGTTTCTGTTACTATTCCGATTTACTTGATGGCATGATCAGACTTATGAATACCGGCGACGATTTTACAGGTCCTGTGAATGTTGGCAATCCAAATGAATTCACAATTCTTCAATTAGCCGAAAAAATTATCTCACTTTGTAACTCATCTTCAAAAATTGTATGGCAACCTCTTCCCAGCGATGATCCTATGCAACGCCAGCCAGATATTACACTTGCGAAAAGCAAACTAGGCTGGGAGCCAAAAGTTCAGCTTGAAGAAGGACTTGTTAAAACCATAGAGTATTTCAAAACCATAGTAAAATAGCACAAAAGCCCATGAAGATACTTGTTACAGGAAGTAAGGGTCAATTGGGTACAGAGCTGCGTTTGATATCTCCCCGATTGGCTGAAATCAGTTTTACCTTCACCGATTATGAGGAGTTGGATATTACGAATCCGGAACAGGTAAATACTTTTATTTCTGCGCTTAAGCCCGATTGGATAATCAATTGTGCAGCATACACCGCTGTTGATAAAGCTGAGCAGGAACCTGAAAAAGCGATGGTGCTTAATGCTGAAGCCGTTGCTCTTCTGGCGAAAGCAGCACAGAGAGAAAATTGCCGGTTTGTGCAAATCTCCACCGATTATGTTTTTGACGGGCACAACTTCAGGCCATACCTGAGCGAAGACAAAGTAAATCCGGCAGGAGTTTATGCCAGAAGCAAAGCTCAGGGAGAGTCAATGGCTTCAATGCACAATACCGGTTCAATCATAATCCGCACCTCATGGTTGTATTCTGCTTACGGCAACAATTTCGTAAAAACCATTCGTCGGGCAGGAAAGGAACGTGGAGCGCTCAAGGTAGTTGCCGACCAGATTGGCTCACCCACCTGGGCTGCTGATCTGGCTGAAGCAATTGTTAATCTTATCTCAATCAACGCACCATCAGGCATTTATCACTTCACAAACGAAGGCATTTGCAGCTGGTATGATTTTGCAAAAGCGATTATTGAACTTTCAGATATTAATTGTGAGGTATCTCCCACTGACACTGCGGGTTATCCTTTGCCTGCGCCCCGACCTTATTACAGTGTTCTCGACAAAACAAAGTATGTTGCAATTACAGGACAAAACGTGCCATACTGGCGCGAAAGCCTGAAAAAATGCATAGCTTTGCTGGATGAACAGGGCTGAACTTAATAAACTGCATACCAGGATCTTCGATGCTGCAAAAGAGGTGTACTCGGAGCTTGGCCCTGGCCTTGACGACGGTTTGTACAATACCTGCTTTCAGCACGAACTCCGACTTCAGGGCTTAATGTTCAAACGCGAAGTCATCTTCCCGGTATTCTACAAAAATCTTAAAACAGCACACAACATTAAAGCCGATCTGCTTGTTGAGAATCAGGTTATCGTTGAACTGATTTCTGATCCGGTTATACCGCAATCAGGCTTAATTACCATGCAATCGAAATTAAAAATTGCAGGAAAACGAATGGGAATTATCATTACCTTTAACGGTTCAGGAATGATTGAAGGCTACCGCAAGGTAACTTCAAGCGTTTGAATTCATTAATTTTGAACTCAATTATTTACATATCAAAATCTTAAAAGCTATGAATCTGAATGAAGTTGATCCTGCAATTATTGAAAAAGCCAAGGCATGGCTGAGTGAAAACTACGACGAAGATACCCGAAAAGCGGTAAAAAACATGATGGACAACGATCCCTCAGAATTAGTAGAATGTTTTTATCGCGACATTGAGTTTGGCACAGGAGGATTAAGAGGCATAATGGGCACCGGAACCAACCGCATGAACAAATATGTCATTGGTTCAGCTACGCAGGGACTCGCCAATTATCTCCGGATTTGCTACGGACCCGACTTCGAAATAAAAGTAGCCATAGCTTATGACTCAAGAAACAACAGTCAGTTTTTTGCCCGCATTGCTGCTGAAGTGCTTGCTGCAAATGGCATAAAAGTCTTCCTCTTCGACAATTTGAGACCCGTTCCGGAATTGTCGTTTACTGTGCGTCACCTTGGATGTCAGAGTGGAATTGTGATTACAGCATCGCATAATCCTAAAGAATACAATGGTTACAAGGTTTATTGGAACGATGGCGGGCAGCTTGTTCCGCCACACGACAGCAATGTTATCGATGAAGTTCAGAAAATTACTTCTGTTACTGAAGTGAAATTTTCGGGTAACCCTGAAAATATTACCATAATCGGAAATGAGATTGATAAGGCATACAAGGATGTTCTGCTTAAGCTTAGTTTGTCACCCGATGTAATTGCCAGACAGCAGGATTTAAAAATAGTTTATTCGCCAATTCACGGTACAGGCTATAAGCTGATTCCTGAAGTGCTGAAAGAATTCGGGTTTAACAATGTTTTTCTGGTTGAAGAACAAATAACACCTGATGGAAACTTTCCAACGGTACATTCGCCCAACCCCGAAGAAAAGGCAGCCATGAACCTGGCACTTGAACTTGCAAAAAAGGTTGATGCTGATTTGATTATGGCCACTGATCCCGATGCTGACAGGGTTGGACTCGGAGTTAAAGATACACATGGAAATTATATTTTGCTGAATGGCAATCAGGCAGCTTCGTTGCTCATTTATTACCTGATTAAAAAGTGGAAAGCCAACGGAAAACTTACAGGTAATGAGTTCATTGCCAAGACTATAGTTACCTCTGAATTGCTGAAGGATATTGCTGTAAGTCATGGAGTTGAATCGTATGATGTGCTCACAGGATTTAAGTACATTGCCGAAATTATCCGGAGATTTGAAGGTGAAAAACAGTTTATCGGAGGTGGCGAAGAGAGTTATGGTTACCTGATCGGAGATTTTGTCAGAGATAAAGATGCAGTAGCTTCCTGCGCTTTACTTGCCGAAACTGCTGCCTGGGCTAAGGATCAGGGAATGACTATGTATGAAATGCTCATCAATATTTATTATGAGTATGGATTCTATCTTGAAGACCTCATTTCTATCACAAAAAAAGGAAAATCCGGTGCCGAAGAAATCCAGAAAATGATGGACGACTACCGCAGCAACCCTCCGCGGGAAATCAAAGGCATAAAAGTATTGCTGATGAAGGATTACAAACTGAGGAAAGAGACCAATCTTTCGACCGGTGAAGAAAAAGTGATTGAACTTCCAAAGTCAGATGTACTGCAGTTTTTCCTTGAAGGAGGAAGTAAAATTACGGTCAGACCTTCAGGAACTGAGCCAAAAATTAAATTTTATTTTGGTGTTAAAGGGCTTCTGCCCGATAAGTCGAAGTTTGAAGAAGTTAATGCTAAAATGAGAATTGAACTCAATGAAATGATCGAAGCATTAAACCTGAATTGATTTAAAAATTAATCAAACAAAAAAGGCGGCCATTAGCCGCCTTTTTTGTTTGAAATTTCAACTGCTTAGCAACCCAGTGTTGCAACCATAACAGCTTTAATGGTATGTAGTCTGTTTTCAGCTTCGTCAAAAACCACTGACATTGATGATTCAAAAACATCATCACTTACTTCCATAGCTTCGAGTCCGTATTTCTGGAAAACATCTTCTCCGATTACAGTTTCGCGGTTATGGAATGCAGGAAGACAATGCAGGAACTTAACGTTCGGGTTGCCGGTTTTCTTAACAACATCCATATTTACCTGATAAGGGCTGAGAAGTTTTATGCGTCCTTCCCAAACTTCAGCAGGCTCGCCCATAGAAACCCAAACATCGGTATAAAGAAAATCAACACCTTTTACTGCTTCTTCTACAGATTCGGAAAGTGTGATTTTTGCGCCGGTTTCTTTGGCAATTTCACGACAAGTGGCAACCAACTCTTCATTTGGCCAGCAAGCTTTTGGAGCAGCAGCGCGGAAATCCATTCCCATTTTTGCGGCGCCAACCATTAGTGAGTTGCCCATATTATTGCGGGCATCGCCCAAATAGCAAAATGCCACCTGATGCAAAGGTTTGTCAGAATGTTCCATCATGGTAAGGAAGTCAGCCAGAATCTGAGTTGGATGAAACTCAGTGGTAAGACCATTCCAAACAGGAACACCGGCATATTTGCCCAAATCTTCAACAATGCTCTGTCCGTATCCGCGATACTCAATTCCGTCATACATACGGCCAAGAACGCGGGCAGTATCTTTCATTGATTCCTTTTTACCAATCTGTGATCCGGATGGGCCCAGATAAGTAACGTGAGCACCCTGATCGAGAGCTGCAACTTCGAAGGCACAACGGGTGCGGGTTGAATCTTTTTCAAAAATAAGTGCAATGTTTTTGCCTTTGAGCATCTGCTGCTCTGTTCCAGCGTATTTGGCCTTTTTCAGGTCAACTGACAGTTGCAATAAATGTTTGATTTCCTGAGGAGTAAAGTCCAGCAGTTTAAGAAAATTACGGTTTCTGAGATTGAAAGCCATGATATTAAGTTTTAAGGTTTATGTTAGTTTCTGGTTTTTTAAACAATTACGATGCGTGTTCCGCCATTATCCATTCCAAGCTTTTCAGAATTTGTAATGATGGCATCTTTGCCGCTTCCTTCTACAAAACTGATGGCTGCTCTGATTTTTGGAGCCATACTTCCTTCGGCAAACTGACCTTCGGCAAGGTAACGTTTAGCATCAGCAATGGTAATGCGATCAAGTGCTTTTTCCTGAGGTGTGTTGTAATTGATGCAAACTTTAGGCACATCGGTAAGGATAAAGAACTTATCGGCTCTGATCTGAACTGCCAGTAGTGAGGATGCCAGATCTTTGTCAATTACAGCATCGATGCCCTGAAGTTTATTTTCCTGCACATAAAATGCCGGAATTCCTCCACCTCCAACAGCAATTACAATCTGGCCAGCTCTTGCAAGCGCTTCAATTGATTTCTGATTACTTATCACCAAAGGCTTGGGACTTGCCACAACTTTGCGGAATCCACGACCACGTGGATCGGCTGCAAATACAGCTCCGGTTTCAGCGGTAATAGTTTCAGATTCTTCCTGAGTGTAATAAGGTCCAACCGGCTTAGTCGGATTTTTGAATGCGGGATCTTCTTTATCAACCAAAACCTGAGTAATAATTGAGATAATATCCCGGTCCATATCGTTGACCATCATTACGTTGCGCAATTGCTGCTCAATAACGTAGCCGATAAATCCTTGCGAATAAGCCACAGCAATATCAAGAGGCATATCAGGCAAACCGTAAAGTTTATGACCTGCAGTATTGGCCAACAGGATGTTACCTACCTGAGGACCGTTTCCATGGGTAATTACTAAGTTATAATTTGCCTTGATTAGGGTAAGCATCTTTTCGGCGGTTCCGTAAACGTTTGCTTCCTGATCGTCAATTGTTCCTTTCTGATCGCTTCTTAGTAAGGCATTACCGCCTAATGCCACAACAGCTAACTTTTTCATAAGAGATTGGTTGGTTTAATTTTGAGACAAAAGTAAATACTTTTCGATGATTGGCAAGACCTCCTGATGACGATAATATCAAGAATATAAAACAATTACATTTTTAAATATATGGATATATGCCGGCCATTTTGTCATTTCGTTAGTTTTAAGTGGAAAGGCATAAAATTTATCTGAGAGTGAAGATTTTGATAATTTAACTAATTAATCAGGCTTACATTGTTTGGGAAATAAAGCTTTTTGTGCTTCGACTCCGCTCAGCATGACATTGTATCTGCTTGATTGTGAATGTATTAATAAGTATAAATGTGACCCTAACACGAATGTCACACTGAGTCCCGCACGTGCGGGAAAGTGTTTTATACGTTGATACTCAGGATTATTCATTAACTAAACGACATTGGTTTACGCACTTGAAAGTGCTATTTTTGCACCCATGAAAATTAATCGCAATCCTATAATTCTGGCGCTGGGTGCAGTTTTGCTCTGGTCAACGGTTGGTTCAGCTTTCAGCCTTTCGCTCAGGCATTTGAATCCGGCGCAACTACTTCTGCTTGCGAACCTCACTGCGGTTCTGTTTCTGGGAATTACGATTCTGATTCGCAACAAATCAACTTTTATGGCTTCATTATCAGCCAGATCACTTGCATATTCCGCGTTAATGGGATTATTAAATCCATTTGCTTATTACCTTGTTCTGCTGAAAGCATATTCAATATTGCCGGCGCAGGAAGCGGTTGCCCTGAATTATATATGGCCAGTGGTTTTGGTTCTGCTTTCAATTCCTGTTTTAAAGCAAAAAATAACTGCACTAAGCATCGTTTCTATGCTCATCAGCTTTGCAGGAACCGTTGTGATTGCCACAAACGGAAGGCCATGGTCAATGGAATTTGCAAATCCAACAGGAACTTTTCTGGCTTTGTCGAGTTCAATTTTCTGGGCATTATATTGGTTAATGAATATGAAAGACAAGCGGGAATCACTCAATAAATTATTCTTAAACTTCAGCTTTGGACTGATTTATATTGTCGTGTTTGCAGCATTTACCGGCAATCTGATCATCCCATCGGCAGCGGGTGCTTTAGGTGCTGTTTATATCGGACTGTTTGAAATGGGGGTAACTTTTGTAATCTGGCTTACCGCATTGAAATATGCTCAAAACACAGCCAAAGTCAGCAACCTGGTGTTTCTTTCACCATTTTTGTCGTTGCTTTTTATTTCAATGATTGTCGGCGAAAAGATACTAGCCTCTACAATAGTAGGATTGTGTTTGATTATCGGAGGAATTATTCTTCAGCAATACAAGCAGAAGCAAGCTGATTTATAAATATTTACTGATTGTAATAATCAATTCGGTTGGGCGTATGGGTTTTGCAAGATATTCATCACAACCGGCATCTAAACTTTTCTCTTTTTCGCCTTTCATGGCAAATGCAGTTTGTGCAATAATGGGTATTTCAGGATTCAGTTCTTTAATCTCTCTGGTTACTGAATAACCATCTTTCCCTTCAAGTTGAATATCCATTAAAATAAGATCGATTTTTTTTCCGGAACGGATAATATCAATAGCATCCTCTCCCCTTCTGACCCAGATAATTTCAGCACCGGATCTTTTGAGCGTAGCGTTGAGAAACTGATAGTTAGACTCTACATCTTCTACGATAAGGATAACTTTTGAAATCCATAAATCTGTTGATGCCCCAATGTTATCTATTATTCTATCAGCCATTGTAATGTTTTAATTTGTGATGACGGTAATACAACCCTGAACATTAAACCAGATAAAAAAAGAGGTTCAAAATGCAGATTTTCAATGAGCAAAGTTACTTATTATTTGCGATATATCGCTCAGTTCCAACACTGGAATGTAAATAGTCGAAGACTTCATCTATTTTGAAAAATCCTCAAAAAAAATACAACTCATTTGCCAGAACGAATTTCCTGCCCTGGTTTTTTCAGGAAAAATACCGACATTCAGGCATGGTGGTCAGGAATTATTCTGAAATTTTTTATATCAAATACCTGACAGTCGATGACAATAAGTAAATGTATTTCACCATAAAAAGACCTGCACAGCATGTTCAGCCTGTGATTTGCACGTTGGGTAAATACCTATCTTTGCCACAATGAAAAGAAAAACAATTGCATTTCAGACTTTTGGCTGCAAACTCAATTTTGCTGAAACATCTGCCATAGCCCGTAAATTCACTGATTCTGATTACGATATGGTTGATTTCAAGGAGAATGCAGATTATTACGTTATTCATTCATGCACTGTTACCGGACAGGCTGAGCGCAAAACACGAGCAGCCATCAGGCAGGCAATGCGTAAAAATCCTGAGGCATCAGTAGCTGTTATAGGCTGTTATTCTCAGCTCAGACCCGAAGAAATAAAAAGTATCAAAGGCGTTGAAATTGTGCTGGGAAACAGCGAAAAATATAAACTTTTCGATCACATCCAGAATATACGGAGCGGTAATCAGCCCTCAGAAACAGAGCCAGACCGGCCAGCTGATTTTGAACCCGGATTTTCAATGGGAGACCGGACCCGTTCGTTTTTTAAAGTTCAGGATGGATGCGATTATTTCTGTACTTTCTGTGCGATTCCTTACGCCAGAGGGAGAAGCCGCAGTGCAAGTGTAGCTTCAACCCTCGAAGTTGCAAAACAGATTGCAATCACTGAAGTTAAGGAAGTGGTGCTGACCGGAGTTAACATAGGTGATTTCGGGCGGCAAAACGGAGAGACTTTCCATGAATTGTTGCTTGGCCTCGATACCATTCAGGGAATTGAAAGACTGAGAATTTCATCGGTGGAACCAGAGTTGCTGAATGATGACATTATCAAGCTGGTTTCGGAAAGCAAAAAGTTTATGCCTCACTTTCATATTCCACTGCAATCCGGCACCGACCGCATTCTTGAATTGATGAAACGTAAATACAAGAGAAAAGTATTTGCTCAACGCATCAGTTCAATAAAAAAACTGATGCCTGAGGCCTGCATTGCTGCCGATGTAATTATCGGATTCCCGGGAGAAAGTGAAGAAGATTTCGACGATACCGTTGCTTTTATCCAATCCCTTCCCATTTCATATCTGCATGTTTTTACCTATTCGAAACGGCCGGGAACAAAAGCTGCACTGATGGCAGAACAGGTACCGGATTCTGTAAAGCATGAGCGAAGCAGGATTCTTCACCAGATTTCGGATGAAAAAAAAGCAACATTTTATCGCGAAAACAAGGGCAGTGTTCGTGATATTTTATGGGAATCAGATGTAGAAGAAGGTTTTATGTCAGGTTTTACGGATAATTATATTCGTTGTAAAAAACCATTTAATAAATCATCGGTAAACCAGATTGAAAGCGTAATTTTGTTGGAACCGGATACCGATGGTACTTATATCATCAAACCTTTTGAACAGTAGTATGGAGAACTCAGAATATCAGCAACTTTGCACCAATGTTTGTGAAATTTCGCGTAAAGCCGGAAAGTACATTTTGGATCAGCTTAATAAAGTAGGTCAGGCAGAAATTGAGCAGAAAGGTCATCACAATTATGTTACTTATGTTGACAAATCAGCTGAGGAGCTGATAGTTAATGATTTGCGAAGGTTACTTCCCGATTCAGGTTTTATAACCGAGGAAAACACGGCCGGGCATGAAAGTCAGAAATTCAAATGGATCATCGACCCGCTGGATGGAACTACCAATTTTATCCATAAAGTTCCGGTTTTTTGCGTTAGTATCGCATTGATGGAAGATGCTGAGATTGTTGTGGGCGTGGTTTATGAAGTAAACCTTGATGAATGTTTTTATGCCTGGAAAGGTGGAAAAGCAATGCTCAACGATTCAGAGATTTCAGTTTCTCCGATCAAAGACTTCGACAATAGTTTGCTGGCAACGGGTTTTCCTTATTATGATTATGGAAGGCTTGAAGATTATGTTACTGTTTTTAAGCATTTTATGCAACACACTGCCGGCCTCAGAAGACTTGGTTCAGCCGCCGCAGATCTGGCCTATGTAGCTTGTGGAAGGTTCGAAGGATTTTATGAATACGGACTTAACTCATGGGATGTTGCAGCAGGCGCATTTATAGTGCAAACGGCAGGAGGAGTTGTTTCTGATTTTCAGGGCGGAAACAATTACCTGTTTGGCAGAGAGCTGATTGCAGGTAATCCTTATGCACATCCTGAAATGAAAACAGTGATCAGTAAAATTTTCGGACATTAATCGGAGACAGTGAAGTAATTACATCCAAGGTTCCAGACACAATAAAAATAAACATTTCAACATGAAAAATATCACGGCAAGTATCCTTCTCACGCTCTGCTTCGTTATCATTAGCGGATACTTTTTGTCTGCTCAGGAGTCAGATACCAATCAGAAAACAGGGCTGATATACAAATTCAACATCAAAGATGAGATTGCTCCACCTGTTTGGCACAACACGAAAAAAGCCTTACGTGAAGCCAGAGAAATGAAAGCAGATATCATCCTGATTCATATGAACACTTACGGAGGAATGGTTGAAACTGCTGACAGCATTCGCACAGCTATTCTGCAATCGAAGATTCCGGTGTGGGTATTTATCGACAACAATGCCGCCTCAGCCGGAGCGCTTATCTCCATTGCCTGCGACAGCATTTATATGCGTTCAGGCGCAAACATCGGGGCAGCCACAGTAGTTGATCAAACCGGAAAACCCTTGCCGGACAAATATCAGTCGTACATGCGTTCTACCATGCGTTCTACCGCTGAAGCTACCGGCCGCGATCCGGATATTGCACAAGGAATGGTCGATCCAAGGGTTTACATTCCGGGCATTACCGATACTGGTCAGGTAATTACTTTTACCACTTCTGAGGCAATTAAATATAAATTTTGCAACGCTCAAGCCGATAATATTGAGGAGATATTGAAGATTACCGGAAAACAGAATTATAAGATTGTCGAGCAAAAACTCACCACATCCGATAGAATTATCGGATTCCTTACAAAACCCATGATCAGCGGCCTCCTGATTATGATCATAATAGGTGGTATTTATTTTGAACTCCAAACTCCGGGAGTGGGATTTCCACTTGCTGCTGCAACACTGGCGGCTATCGTATATTTTGCCCCATTGTACATTGAAGGGCTTGCTGCGAACTGGGAAATACTGATATTTATTATTGGAGTCATTCTATTGCTTGTTGAAATATTTGCCATTCCAGGATTTGGCGTAGCCGGTATTTCCGGAATTATTCTGATAGTTACCGGACTCACGCTCAGCATGATAGGCAACGTTGGATTTGATTTTACAGGTATCCCTTTTCAAGGAGTTGTGGTTGCATTTTTCATTGTAATTATTGCCTCATTTTTCTCTCTCATCAGTTCATTTTTCTTAACCCGAAAGCTTTTTGGCGGTCATACCATGTTTGGTGACCTTGCATTGTTAACTACACAGCAATCAAACGAAGGCTATGTATCATCTGATTCACACTACACTGAAATGAAAGGAACCGAAGGCTTTGCTTTCACAATGCTCAGGCCGGCAGGTAAAGTTGAAATTGAAGACCAGATTTTTGATGCTGTAGCAGAATCCGGTTTTATCGACAGAGGCGAGAAAATCAGGGTAGTGAAATACGAAAATGCACAATTGATTGTAAGAAAAGTATAATTGCCATGCATACCCGTACTGGGTTGTTGCAGGCTGACATCACCAGTGTGGAAGTCGATGCAATTGTCAATGCAGCAAACAACGCTTTGCTTGGTGGTGGTGGTGTTGACGGAGCAATTCATAGAGCGGCAGGTTAGGAATTATTGGATGCCTGCCGTTTGATTGGTGGTTGCCCTACCGGCGAAGCAAGAATTACACCCGGATTCAATCTCCCTGCAAAGTATGTAATCCACACCGTTGGGCCAGTATGGCGTGGCGGAAAAAATAATGAGGACGCTTTACTGGAATCATGCTACCTAGAAAGTCTGAAACTGGCCGTAAGTCACAATTGTAATACAGTTGCATTTCCCAACATCAGCACCGGCGTTTATGGCTTCCCTAAAGACCGGGCTGCTGAAATTGCCATTCAATCTGTTATCAGATTTCTGCGAATCTCTCCCTTGCCCCAAAAGGTTATATTTGTGTGCTTTGGCCACGAAAATGCAGAACTTTACAGGAGGCTGTTGGGAAAAACCACGCGCTGATATAAATAAATATCAGCATCTGAAATCCTTTCAGAGTCAGTTACTTGTTTCTGGCCTCACTTAATCGTTTGTATGTCAGCGCATCTGTGATATTCTTTCCCTGCCAGTTTAATTGCTGATAACCCATCAGGTAATCATCTGTCCGCTCCTTGATTCTTTCATCGAAATGTTGTGCAGGTGCATAGTAATGACGATTCGGATAAAAATTGTTCCTTGTAGAATCAATTTGGCGGAGAGTCTGGGGATCGAGCATTAAAACCGGAAGCGCACTACTATTAAGATTCATCATGAAATCTGTATGAAAAAATGCGCTGTCAGTATGTTTTACATTGTAACGTGCAATGATGAGATCCCAATTAAAAAAACCAATAAACAATACAATTCCATAAGCAAACAAACTGTTTCTGACCATCAGATATTGAACTGATTTCCGGTTTCTGAGCTTAATAAAGACAGTTATAATTCCAATCAACACCAAAATCAGAAAAGCAAAAACCCAAATCCGTTTAAATGCCAGATTGAAATAATGGATATACCAGATATTCCTGATGGCAACAGAAACCACAAGCAATGCATTTTGCAGCAACCAGATTACGGATAGTCTCACCAGAAGCCTGTTCCCTGAATAAAAATTCAGGTTTCCCCTGAAATACCAGATAACAATAACCATTGAAATTAATACCGATATAATCAGCAGCCAGGTGCCTTCGTGTACAAATTGTTTCAGGTAACCTCCATCCCATTCAAAAAAGAGCCACACATGATAAATATCCAGCACATTCATTACAGCCAGAGCAAGATTAAGAAAAGCAAGCAATAAAATTCCACTGTTCAGTTCAGTTTTCAGGGCAGTGAACCGACCGGAAAACAACTTCCGGACACGATGCAGATTTTCACCCTGAGTTTCATTAAAAATATTCAGGCTCTTGTTATAATTTCCGAAGATAAAAGCAAAATACATCAGCAGAGCTGCAATTCCCAACCAGAAAACATCAGGAGATATCCACAATGACAGTTTTTCCATCAGTTGTGTAAAGCTTTTCAGAACTCCCCCGGTAAGTTTGTTAAAGTAAGGACTTGATGCTGAGTAAAGCAAAATAAAAATTATAAACACGACCAAAGGCATGACTACGAGTCCGGCTTTTCGCAGAAATCTTCCTTTTCGCGAAACAGCATCAGACACCGAAAACAACTCCTTTATCCAGTTAAATGGCCCTGAAATTATGGCTGATGCCGAAGAGAACGCCACATTCACAGGAACGACCATTGCCGGATAAGCTACTGCCCCCGACAACAATACCAATGAAAGGATATTGGCAAAAAGTGCTGCCCCGGCTCCATAAACTGCAACCATAGCAGCGCTGAGTAGCGATCCTGTTACCAGAAAACCATGAAATCGCACTTTAAGGTCTATTCTTTTTTGAAAGTGCATAATTCCAAGCAACAGCATATTGAATATGAGCACATTAACTCCAGCTTGCTGACGATGAAACAAATAAATGAATAAAACTGCAAATACAACGGGCAAAATGAATAATGACCTTTTCATATATAGTTTTTCACAATAACGATTTCGCAGCTCAGATAGTATATTACCTGAGCTGAAATAATTTTGATATTTCAGAAAATGTGAAAGATGATCAGATCTTATGTTATAAAAATCCACAAAGTAAATAGAAAGTAAACGTTCCGGCTTTTACCGCCACCTTTTGGCCATCCATTCTTCCTGTTTGGCAGGATTAAGAAATGTCCATGCCAGAACACGGCTGATTTTATTTCCTTGTCCCATCGGAATGGTCTGTACCTCAACTGCATCAGCTTTTTTCAGCGCTTCATAAGCACTTTTGAGGTGGTTCTGCTTTGCGACCAATGTAGAAAACCAAAAACAGGAATCAGAAAATTGCCTGCTTTGACGAATCATATTTACAATAAACTTCTCTTCACCTCCCGGACACCAGAGTTCGCCATTTTTGCCACCAAAATTTTTCACCGGAAGTTCAGTTTCCGGGAGATTAAGATTTTTCAGTTTTCGCACTGTGCTTGCTTTTGCTTCCGCAACAGAGCCATGAAACGGTGGATTGCAGATGCTCAGATCGATGGGTTCGTCCTTGAACATAACTCCATAAAAAGTCTCTTTGGAATTTGTTTGAAGGCGCAATTCAACTTTTCCTGTTAAAATCGGGTTTGCATTCACTATTTTTTTTGCAGAAGAAAGTGAAATTGTGTCGATATCAGATCCAATAAACGACCAACCGTATTCTTTAATTCCTATAATCGGATACACGCAATTGGCACCTACACCAACATCGAAGCATTTAATGTTTTCGCCAACAGGGCTTTTCCCATAATTTTTGCGCTGCAACAAATCGGCAATATGATGAATATAATCTGCCCTGCCCGGAATAGGTGGACAAAGGAAATCCTGTGGAATATCCCAATAATCAAGATCATAATAATGTTTGAGCAGCGCTTTATTGAGCATTTTTACTGCTATCGGATTGGCAAAATCAATGGATTCATCATCATAAACATTCCTGGTAACGAATGATGCCAATTCGGGCAGTGTTTCAATCAACAGTGCAAAATCATAGCGTTCGCGATGTTTGTTGCGGGGATGTAAACGGCTTTTTATCAGGGGGTGTTCTTTCTTTTTTTCAGGCATAACAAATCAATTTGGCAATCAGCTGCTGGTTGCTGCAAAGGTAAGCGAAGTGGGCTGAGAACGTGAATAAAAAGATTCAGGATACAGATAAACCTGCAAATGAGCACTTTGGCCAGTTAAAATGCCGGGCATTTATCAATTGATGCAGCCAACGTTGAGTCCATTCCGAAAACTGAATTATTGCCACCAAACCACGAAACCACTAAAACTCGCCAATTTTAATACATTGCTATACAACGGTTTGTGCAATTTGGTGTTTTGGAGCTTTGGTGGCTAGTCTTCTTTTTCGACTTTTCGGAGCAAGCTCAAAGTTTAAAACCCCAATTTCCATATCTTATCAGAAGCCGGCAAATACTCAGGCAAGGCAGCAGAGCCATACCACTTAAACAATTCGGCATCCAGAAGTTTCGAACTGATTGCCGGATCGGTTTGCAGCAGTTCTTTGGCTTTCTCAAGTGTAGAGACATTCAGAATAAAAATTCCCCGGTAGCTGTGATCGTTTTTCCCTAACGGACCTGCAACAATGAGTTCACCGGTCTCTACCAACCTGCCGATATTGGCCATATGCCCCGAAAAGCAACTGTCGATGAAAGCCTTGTCGGTGGTGGTATTGCTTCCTGTTTTCAGCATAACCAGCACATATCTTTTCATGCCATAATCATCAGCGCCCAATGATTTTGCTAGAACAGAATCATACACAGGGTTAATTTTTTGCCCGATGGCGGTTGATGCCAATATTTGAAACAAAGCAAGAAATAGTAACGACTTTATCATTTTCAAATTGAGTTGAACAACACCTTGGCAATGATTCCGGTTAAAGAATTAAACTATTGTGAAGAATAATAGTTTATGCCTCAACGTACTTTTTAATAATTTCCATCAGCAATTTACGGTCAATTGGCTTGGAAATATAATCATTGCTACCGGCTGCAAGTGCTTTTTCTCTGTCAGAAATCTGAGCGTAGGCAGTCTGAGCAATAATCACAACAGACTTATTAAATTCCCTGATCAGCTGAATTGCTTCATAACCATCCATTTCGGGCATCTTCAGATCGATGAGAATCAGATCAATATCGTTATTGGCTCTGCAGAAATCAACAGCTTCTTTACCATTTACTGCGTGCAGAATTTCATAACATATTTTGCTTAAAGGTATGGTAATCAGCTTGTCTGAAATCTCATCATCATCAACCACAAGGGCCTTTAGCTTTTTTTCACCTGAAGTTTTTTCATCTGCAGAAACAACACTTATTTTTTTATTGTTGTCTCCTTTGATTTGCACAATAGGAATCAGACAGAAAAAAGTAGATCCCTTGCCAATTTCACTTTCCAACCTTAACGATCCACCCAGCATTTCTGCATAAGCTTTTGAAATGGATAAGCCGAGTCCGGCTCCTTCAAAGTTCCGGGTAAGTTCTTCACTGCCTTGCCTGAATCGCTCAAAAATCAATTCTTTTTTATCTTCCGTTATTCCATAACCGGAATCTTCTACAAAAAATTCAAGATGATCTGCCATTTTTCTGTAGCCCAACCGAATGTAACCACTGCTGGTAAACTTAATTGCATTTTTTACAAGGTTGGTAAGTATGGCATATACTTTTTCGCGATCGGTTAAAATGGTAACTTCATTATCAGGCAATAATGGGTTTGAAAACAGCTTCAGTCCTTTATTCTCTATTTCAGGTCTGAAGAACTTTTCGATAAACTCCATCTGCACATTTATGTTGGTATTAACATAATTGACTTTTACCTGACCAGATTCAATCATCGAAATATTGATGATGTCATTGATAATATTCAGCATTCTGACACCAGACTTCTGAATAATCTGAATGTATTCTTCCTGCTCCTTACCCGTCAGACCGGGAGTTCTGAGTAAATCCGTAAAACCGAGAATTCCATTCATCGGCGTGCGGATTTCGTGACTCATATTGGCCAGAAAAGCTGATTTGAGACGTTCGCTTTCAATTGCACGTTCTTTTGCCTCTATCAATTCATTGTGCACTTTTTTGGTGTGGGTTATGTCTGTTTTGACTGCCACAAAATGAGTAATTTCGCTTTTTGCATTTGCAATTGGTGTAATAATGGCATTTTCCCAGAATACCTCACCATCCTTTTTTAAATTTTTCAATTCACCTTCCCAGGTTTGCCCTGATTTTATAGTATCCCAAAGGTTCTTATAAAATTCCTGTTTATGATAACCTGAATTAAGAAATTTAGGATTTTGACCTGAATAATCATTTGTGGTGAAACCGGTCAACTGGGTAAAGAAGGGGTTTGCATATTCAATATTACCATTAATGTCAGTTATCAGAATAGAGACTTTTGATTTTTCAACAACGGCACGAAACTGCATCATAGCTTCTTCCGATTTCTTGCGTTCAGTCACATCGGTGATTATGCCATACCAAAGAGTGCTACCGTCGTTCAAGCGCTCAGGGCGGGCATCACAACTTCTCCAGCCCAGACCCTGTTTTGGAAGAATTACCCGAAAATCACAGTGATAAAGGGTAAGATCTCGTGCTGATTCATTGATGCCATCTACAATATAATTAACATCATCAGGATGAATCCGGTCAAATATCACATTTGCATCATCCTTAACTTCTTCAGGTGTAACTTCATAAATTTCATACATGCCCCGGCTAGCCAACGGGAAACATGAACGCCCATCAGGCCATAATCTGTATTGATAAACAACTCCCGGAACCTGATCGGTTAACTTATTCAGCAAATCGAAGCTCTTTTGCAAAGCTTCCTCTGCATGTTTCCGGTATGTAATATCTCTGCCGATACCCACCAGGCCAATCACCTGATTTTCCTTGTCTTTAATAGGTAATTTAGAGGACAGAAGCCAACGTTTGTTGCCATTGCTATCCAAAACATACTCCTCACGGTTGATTATTGTTTGCCCGTTTTCAATAACCAATTGATCATCCTTACGAAATTCTTCAGCCAGCTCTTTCGGGTAGAAATCGAAATCAGTTTTTCCAATTACCTCCTCCTCGGAGAATGCCCCCATAAAGTTGATTTCTGCATTATTTGCAAGTGTTTTGCGGTATTCAACATCTTTGGTATAAATTGAATCAGGAATATTGTCGATAAGTGTGCGCAAAAGCTGCCTTTCTACATGTAATTCTTTCTCAAACTTTTTGCGTTCGGTAATATCATGAGCCAGCACCTGTATTCCGATTACCTGGCCACTTGCATTTTTTATACGAGCATGATTCGACAAAAACCAGTAATTGCCTGACTTTAATTTGACGAAATCTTCATACTCGAGACTTGATTCAGTTTTTAATGCTACTTTTATTCTGGATAAAAACTCATCAGCCATATTCTTTTCGAATAAATCGCTCAGAAATTTTCCTTTAAAATCCTCTATATTCCCACCTAAGTTTTCAGCAGCCTTTTTGTTTAACAGAAGAATTTCTCCGTCTGGACTATAAACAGCAACACCAATACCTGAACTTTCGAGCAGCAACCGGTACTTTTCCTCGCTTTCCACCAGCTTTTGGCTGGCTTCCCTGCTTTCAGTTATATCCTGAAGAACACAGTGCGTTTGTTTGAATTTTCCTTTTATATCATAGCCGATTTTCCCTTCAAAAGCAATAAAAAGTATAGATCCATTCTTATGAACCATTTCAAATTCACTGTGAATAAATCCCTGAGCTTTAAACAATGGGAATCGTTTCCGGAAAGCGTTTTTATAGTTTTCTGATAGAAAATCGCCAAACCATCTGCCACTCACCTCCTCTGCAGCATATCCCAAAAGATCAAGCCATTGTTGATTTACTTCAAGTATATTGCCATCAGCATCAAGTGACTGATAACCAACCGGAGCTCTGTTAAAAAGCAACTGAAATCGTTCTTCGCTTTCCTTGAGCAGGGCATTGGTTTTCTTTCTGTTTTCAATTTCAGCATTAAGAATTATGTCATTATAAGCCCATTCAGACTGGTCTTTATTAAAGACAAACCACAATTCAGCCGTTTTAGTGAATTGCGCAGATGACATATATGGCAAACTGATCAAATCATTAAAGAATGATTCAGTATCCAAACCCAATTTTCCGGCATACATATCTGCCTCATTCCGATCGGGCTCTTTGGTGCGAATCAGACCTATCCACCAATTGCCCATACAAACTTCTCCAACCATAATTCTGCCACCGGCTTCAATCAATCCGCAAGGATCAACAGTTCTGATCATCGGTAGAAGAGCACTTTCTTCGGAAAGAAAATTTATAAACCCGGACATCTGATCCGGTTGGTTGACGATTTGGCTGAAGAACCGCTTGTTGCTGCCAGAAAATGAAATAAGATTTCCTTCATTATCCAGAATAGCTGCAGATGCACCGGTTGCTTCTGAGAATCTGTCCTGCAGCAGTTGTATCTTATTCAAGTCAAAAACGTTTCGGATGTTTTGAGATTCCGGAAAAGATGTTTTTGAGTTGGCTTTCTTCGGTATTTTACTCATAGTTCATTTATACGAGTGAAATTCAAGAGTAGAAATTGAGAATTGTGAGCCCAGGAACAATTGCCCTGTCAATTCAAGTTATATTCTCAGCAAAACGGATTAGTCACATCCCATTTGTTTCAAGGTCAAAAGTAACAGAAAATATTAAACATGGGATAAAAATAAGCAAATGGCAAAGAAAGATAAAAGACCAATTGATCAGGGAATTCTTAATAAATCTATCAATTACCTGACCACTTCAAACAACTTTACACTGATATCAGCAAATGCAACTAAGTTAATCTGAAGTCAGTGTCTGATATAAGAAGCAATTTATCAAGCATATACGGTTAATTATTCATGATGTAGTGCTTCTTTATGTCTTTGTTTAAGAATTTCCTGAAGCGGATGCTGAGTAAGCAAAGATTCCATCCAGGCAGTAAAGTCGAAAATTCTAAGAACCTGTAATTCAAATACATCATTCCTGATACTTTGCATTTCAGGTTGATATTTATCGAAAAGCTTTGCCTTTTTAATGCCAGTACCAGGTAAATGTTTAACCAGAAATTTGAACATAAAACGCTCAATTTTATAACCTTTTTCGTTACCCGAAAGATCTCTTTTCATCGAACGTATCTCATATCTGATCAACTCTTCATCACCTAATTTATAGAGAATCATCAGGTTAACAAGTCTGATGGTTCTATAAAGCGGAAGATAAAAGTAACTTTTCCCGGTAATTATTATCTGACTTAAAAACTTATGTGCCTTTTGATATTTTGATTCACCAAAGAAAATAAGCGAAGTATATAAACACAACTCCGCTTGCCGGGCTCTGCTCAAAAGACTAAATTTATCGTACAGACTTTCTTTGTAGTTATCCATTAATTCGGCAGAAGCGTGAAAATCACCGGTATCAAGATGTGGGAATAGTTCAAATAAATAGGTTATACAGGTTAAATGTATTTTGAAATCGATGGAAGGACTCTCAATTTTCTTCAGCTGTTCAATAAAATAACGCATACCATTATAATTATGGATGCTTCTGAGGCTTTCCAAAACGCCTTCAAGCGTATGTAAATAATAGACTGGAGGCTTGCTCCATAAATGTTTGTTTGCTTCAAAAAGATTATTCAGTTCATAGTATGAACGCAGGGCTGATTTATAATCACCAACACTGATCAGATAATTTGATTGAAACAATTGATGCAGTTTACTTATTTCGAAGTTTTCAGGCGATAAAGTTGCTACCAAACTTAATTCACTATATACCAAATCGTTCAGGTCATTTTTCTCTTTTTGTGATCTTGCATATCCTTTGTAAACCACCCGATGTTTCAATATTTCGTACAATGAAGACTGCTCATTAATTTTCCTGATGTATTTAAGTGATTCATTTAGCTTGAACTGTTTTTTCAGGAGTTGCTGTTCATCGATATCGGGAAAGTTTAACGCCAGCAGATACTCAAGTTCCAGACGATTGGCAAGTAGAAGCACAAAATAGTTTTCATATTTTTCTGCCTGAATCATCACATTTCTCAGCAAATCGAAGCACTCATCATACAATGATTTTTCAAACAGAATCCGGGCTTTCAGAATTTTATTGAACAATGCATAAAAACTATCCTGATTCTTCCTAAGCTCCAGCATGGTATCAAGCAGAATCTCAAAAAGGTACTTTACCGTGGTTTCAAATGCTGCTTCAGGACACTTATTGAGAAAAAGTGCGCGCAGTTGAGCAATTGTTTTACCTTGCTCAGGTTCAATACAATCATAAAGCATCAAATAATCAGGGACAGATTTTTTATGAAAGTTTTTCTTCCGGAAAGCCTTCCTTTCAGGAATTGTCATAGAATGAACAAGATGAACAAGTGATTCAAATTTAGTCATTTCGGGAATTTTGTAAATGCAAAAGCCAGTTGAAATATCAGACAGAGGTTGTAAAAAATTAATGTTAACAATTTTACTGGACAAAAATAATTAAAATTACCAGAAATGCTCAATTTATTAAATGCAAAATATACATTAAACACTGTTTATCAATACTTTTAAATATTTCCTAAAATTTTTAGTCTATTTTTCAATTACAGTATTGGTGAAATTATTGATTTTTTTCGTGTAATGTTCTTGATAGATTTGCCTCGTAATTAAACAAAAAAATATGCAGCGCAAAAAATTAGTTGTTGTTGGAAGTTGCAATACCGACATGGTGATAAAAGCAGATCGGTTGCCAATTCCCGGAGAAACAGTATTGGGAGGAGTGTTCTTTATGAATCCTGGTGGCAAAGGAGCAAATCAGGCTGTTGCTGCTGCCCGCATGGGTGGGAACGTTACATTAATCTCAAAAACCGGAAACGATGTTTTCGGAAGACAGTCGGTTACACTGTATGATGCAGAAAATATCAAGACCGATTATATTTTTTCAGATCCTAATAATCCATCGGGAGTTGCGTTAATAACAGTTGACTCATTTGGCGAAAACTGCATAGTTGTAGCTTCAGGTGCAAATGCTTCCTTATGTCCTTCTGACATTGAAAAGGCTACTGCAGAAATAGAAAGCAGCGATCTTGTGCTGATGCAGCTTGAAATTCCTATCGATACGGTAGAATATGTTGCTGAGCTGGCCAACAACAAGGGTATAAAAGTTATATTGAACCCTGCTCCTGCCCGGGCATTATCTGACAAACTGCTACGCAACATTTACATCATTATCCCCAATAAAAGCGAAGCAGAAATTCTTTCAGGTATCAAAGTCAGTGATCGCGAAACTGCCAAACAGGCAGCTGATATCATCAGTGCCAAAGGCGTTGACATTGTAATAATAACACTAGGAAGTCAGGGTGCATTAATAAAAGAGCACAATGACTATCACTTTGTAGAGGCTGTAAAAGTTGATGCCATTGATACAACCGCCGCCGGTGATGTATTTTGCGGAACAGTTTGCGTAGGTCTTGCAGAAGGAAAATCGATCCGCGAATCGGTTGAGCTTGCCGCCAGAGCATCGGCCATCACTGTTACACGAATGGGAGCTCAATCTTCTATTCCAACACGCGTTGAGTTAACAACATTTGGTCAGAACTAATAAACCCCGCAATATGAAACCAATCATAAACTGCAAAAAAATGATATACACCCTAACCGGGCTTATACTTATGCTTGTGATGGCTCTGCCAGCAACACTCAAAGCACAGGACACCAAGCCATTAAAGGTTTCAGGAAGTGTTCTTGATGCTACAAGTTCCGAAACTATGCCGGGAGTTAATATTTCCATTAAGGGCACACAAACCGGAACGGTAACCGATATCAGCGGAAAGTTCAGCATTGAAGCATTGAAAGGTTCAGTGCTTGTCTTTAGTTTTATTGGTTATGAAACCACAGAATTAATTATTGATTCAAAAACCAGCCTGAATGTCAGGCTTAAACCAACCATTGAATCTCTTGAAGAGGTGGTTGTAATCGGTTATGGCATCACCACCCGAAAAGAAGTTACCGGCTCAATTGCTACGGTAAAGGCTGAGGATTTTAACAGAGGCGCTTACAGCAGTCCAATGGGTCTTTTGCAGGGAAAAGTTGCCGGGCTTTCCATTACAAGGCCTAACGGCGCTGACCCACAGGCAGGTTATCAGATTCTGTTGCGCGGAACCAATACCCTAACTTCAGGACAAGGACCGTTAATTATTGTGGATGGAGTTTCAGGTGTTGACCTGAAAAATGTCAGTTTTGAAGAAGTAGAATCCATCGATGTACTTAAAGATGGTGCTGCAGCTGCAATTTATGGCACCAGAGGCTCGAATGGGGTAATCATTATCACTACCAAAAGAGCAAAAACCGGAGCAAGTAAAGTTGAGTACTCTGCTTATATGACCGTTCAGGTAGCTCCTCGGGGAGTTGAAAACCTTACTGCATCACAATTTAAGGAAGCCATTGAAAAGTACGCACCCGAAAAAGCAGGAAGTCTTTATGGTGCAGAAACTGATTGGTTTAAGGAAGTGACAAGATCTATGCCTTTTAGTCAAAAACATAATCTGGCAATATCGGGTGGAAATGAGAACTTCTCCCACCGTACCGTTATTTTTGCAGATAAATCCGAAGGACTTTTAAAGGACAATGAATCCAATAAATATCTGCTCAAAACAAACATCAACCAAAAGGCCCTTGGCGGAATCCTTACTCTTGACTACAATCTGAGTTATGGAATGCGCAATTACAAACCTGCCAATTACGACTTATTCTATCAGGCTTTTATCCGAAACCCAACTTCTCCGGTTTATGATCCTGAGAATGAATATACCGGAGGTTACACCCTTATTTCAGGAATGGATTATTACAACCCTGTAGCCATGTTGAATGAGCGCACAAGAAACGGCAAAACTGATGATGCCGGTGCAAACATCCGGGCTACACTTAAAATTACCGATAACCTCAACTGGGTAAATATGGCTTCCATTGAGAAATCTGACTGGGAAGAGCTTTCCTATCGTACAAAATACTATCCCAGCAGGTTAGGAAGCAATGGAGAAGCCGAAGTAAGCAATGGTCGCAGCAGCGATGTTCAGTACGAAAGCACGATCAACTACACTGAATCGTTGAACAAACATAATTTTCAAGCTTTGGCCGGTTATTCATTTGAGGAGGTTGAATCCAACAATTCTTACATGATTAATTCCGGGTTTGATACCGATCTTTACGGACCTCACAACATCGGCGCAGGTATTGCACTTGGAGAAGGTACAGCATCGATGGGATCATACAAGGGAAAAAGCCGCTTGATTTCATTTTTCGGACGGGCGATGTACAACTATGATGAACGTTATCTCGCAGCAATTTCCTTAAGACGTGAAGGCTCATCAAGATTTGGAGATAACCATAAATGGGGATGGTTTCCATCAGCCAGTTTTGGATGGAGAATCAATCAGGAAGATTTTATGGAAAACGTAGCCTGGGTCAGTGATTTAAAACTACGTGTGGGCTATGGTGTTACAGGAAATCAGGATATCGGAAATTATCGCTCACTCCTCCTTATGGGACGTGCAGGCAAATTCTTTTATAACGGAGAATGGATCAATACTTACCAACCCACAAGCAATCCAAACCCAGATCTGAAATGGGAAAATAAATCTGAGATAAATGCAGGTATCGATTTCGCTGTGCTTAAAAACAGATTGGGTGGTACTATTGATTTCTATTACCGCAAAAGCACCGATCTTCTTTACACTTACAATGTTTCAGTACCACCTTATCTCTACAAGGAATTATTTACCAATGTAGGAACCATCAGCAACAGAGGTATTGAATTAACGCTTAGGGGAGTTCCGGTTAAAAGAGGTGATTTTGAATGGACTTCAATACTTACATTCAGCCGAAACAGCAATATCCTTGAGAAATTCTCAAATGATGAGTTTACCGACAAATCATACGATCTTGGATGGATTGGCGGTGCTATCGGCGTAAATAGTCAGAAAATCCGCGAAGGAGAAAGCCTTGGAACTTTCTACGGTCCGGTTTGGATCGGGCTTGATGAGCTTGGCCGTGACCTCTTTAAGAATGCCAATCCTGTAGGACTTGTAAATCCTGAAGATTGGGAAGTAATTGGAAATGCTTACCCCGATTTTACCCTTGGATGGAGTAACTTTCTGAAATACGGCGACTGGGATTTCAGTTTTGCATTGCGTGCAAGCATTGGAGGAGATGTACTGAATACCTATCGTCTCTATTATGAAAACTGGGGAACATTCGGATTAAATAATGTCACACTCACACAGTTTGAAAATCCTGAGTTCGTTGGTAATGCCCGATATTCATCAAAGTATGTGGAGGATGCAACTTTTGTAAAACTTGACAATATTTCGATTGGATACAATCTGCCTGTAAACAATAAGTACGTCACTAACCTGAGGCTTTATGCAACTGCGCAGGATGTGCTCACAATTACAGGCTACAAAGGACTTGATCCGGAAGTTAACCTCGGTGGTCTGACCCCTGGTATTGAGTATCTCTCATACTACCCCAGAACTACAGTACTGACTTTGGGCTTAAATGTTTCATTCTAGTTAAACAAACCTGTTATGAAAACAACAATATATAAATTTCTGGCGATTCTGGCAATTTCAGGACTAAGTCTCGTCTCATGCACAAACCTGGATGAAGAGGTGTTTTCTTCAATCCCACTTGATAAATTCTTTCAAACCGAGCAGGAAGTTTTGATGAATGCCGGTCGGGCATATACCAAACTTCAGCGATTTCCTGAAGAACAGAGGCTCTGGTCTTTGATTCAAAATTCTTCGGATGAAATGGTAATTCCCGGACGCGACGATGGATTGTGGTGGGAACAAGGACGCTGGGATGAATTGCATACCCATCGTTTTAACTCAAGCAATAAGATTCTGAGACAATCATGGGAATATGTTTTCGAGGGAATAAGCGCCTGTAATGAGGTGATTTATGAAACCGAAGAATCAGACATTAATTTTGAAGGTAAAGACCGGATTGTATCAGAAATAAAGATACTTCGTGCACTCTTTTATTATTGGGGAATTGACAATTGGGGAAATGTGCCCTTTACCATTGACTTTACCGAGAAAGAATTGCCCGAGCAAAAGGACAGAAAATTCATTTTCGATTTTATCGAACAGGAAATACTTGAGCATGTGGATAATCTTCAGGCTCAGCCAACAACCGCGCATTACGGCAGGGTTACACAAGGAATGGCTTATACTTTGCTTGCAAAACTTTACCTGAATGCAGAAGAATGGATAGGCGAAAACAAATATCAGCAAGCCGCTGATGCTTGTGATAAAGTAATTGCGCTAAATGCTTACTCTATTGAGAATGACTATTTTGCAAACTTCAAAATTCACAATGAAACCTCTGCTGAAAACATCTTTGTAATTGCAAATCACTCCATTTACACGAAGGACAGGCTTTACTGGTACACACTTACCTTGAACGATGCCAGCCGCGCAACCTTTGGCTTTAAAGGCGAAATGTGGGATGGTTTTGTTCTGGAGCCTGAGTTTTTTACAAAATATGACGAAAACGATCTGCGTCGCAATTCTTTCCTTTTCGGACAGCAATACGATATGAGTGGAAATCCAATCTTTTTTGTTTCAAACGGCGACACAACCTGGTTTGAATATACTCCAACCATCAGCAATTACCGGGCACGTAAAAAGTGGGAAGGAGCGCGTTGCTGCAAGTACGAATATCAGAAAGACCTGGAGTATTATGTTACCGATATGGAAAATGATTTTGTACTTTTCCGCTACGCAGATGTGATCTACACAAAATTTGAGGCTTTATGGCGACTGGGCCGTGCCGGAGAAATGATTAATGATCCGGAATTGCAAAAGCTAAGAACCCGTGCAGGATTGCAACCTTATCAGATAGCCGACATTACTGACGATGAGTTACTTGATGAATTTGGCCGCGAATTTGCCTGGGAAGCTCGTCGCCGTCAGGATCAGATACGGTTTGGTAACTGGGGAAATACCTGGTGGAACAAACCGGCATCAGGCCCAACTGCAAAACTCTTTCCTATACCGCAAACTGCCCTGAGTGCCAATTCCAAACTTCAACAAAATCCAGGGTACTAAAATAATTCAACCATGAGAAAAAGAAACACAGACTTCAGGATTCAGATTTTGGCAATCGTTATATTGATGTTTGCTCCCGTTATGCTGATGGCTGGCGAACCGCTCACCATTAAAAAGAGTGAACTTCGCGACAAGATTGAAGCTGCCTGGATTGGTCAGATGATCGGTAACATTTACGGTCTTCCTCACGAAAATAAATACGTGAACGCACCCGGCGCTGAAAACTGGCCTTATGGATACTCTAAAAATCTGGATAAGCTGAAGCAATATGAAGGCGCATTTTCTGATGATGATACGGATGTTGAATACATGTATCTGCTTCAGATGATGAAACATGGTCCTGAGCCAACTTATGCACAATTGCGTGACGCGTGGATGTATCATATCCGCGACAGGGTATGGCTTGCAAACCGTGCCGCACTCGGACTTATGCATTATGGTTATACACCTCCTTACACTGGAAGTAAAGCACTGAATCCGCATTGGTATCAGATTGACCCACAGTTAATCAATGAAATCTGGGCATTTACTGCTCCGGGTATGGTTAACTATGCAGCTTCAAAATCAGAATGGGCAGCCAGAATTACCAGCGATGAATGGGGTGTTGAACCGACCATTCATTATGGAGCCATGTATGCAGCCGCTTTCTTCGAAAAAGATATGCGCAAACTGATTGATATCGGACTGAAATCACTTCCTCCTGACGGAAGATATGCAGCTACCGTAAAAGATATGATTGCAATTCATGCAAAACATCCTCAGGATTGGAAAGCAGCCTGGAAAGAAATGGCTAAGAAATATTATATTGATGAGCATGACATGACCAAAACCATCTGGAATGCAAATCTTAACGGTGCTTGTGCCATTCTCGCCATGCTTTATGGTGAAGGTGATTTTCAACGCACCCTTGATCTTTCATGTGCTATGGGTTTCGATGCCGACAATCAGGCAGCAACAGTTGCTGGTTTGATGGGCGTTATAACCGGTATGAAAGGTTTGCCTGCCGATCTTTACCTTCCTGTAAAAGGCTGGACTTTGCCATTCAACGACAAATACATCAACATCACGCGGCATGATCTGCCAGATACCAAAATTTCGGAAATCGTAGATCATACCTTACAGGCTTCCATCGATCTTATTCTGCTTAACGGAGGTTCAATAACCGGTAAACCCGGCGCTGAGGTGATAACCATAAATCCTGATGCAGTTTTTAAAGTACCCCTTGAGTTTTATATTGGACCTCTCCCCCATCTTGAAACCGGGAAATCAACGGATTATACCTTTTATGCTGCAGCCAATAAAAATTTCAACTGGACACTTGTTTCGGGAAAATTGCCTGAAGGCTTAAGTTTTTCAAAAGGTCATCTGACCGGAGTTCCTGCAAAATCAGGCAATTACTCCATTGAGCTACAGCTTGATAATGAAAAGGACAAACTCAAAAGAACTTTCGACCTGCTTGTCCGAAGCGAAAACATAGCACCCAAAGCCGATACCATTTATGCCAATGTTCAAAAATTGAACGAAAATGTATTGGATTCATGCTGGTACACATTTGGAAAGTCGCTTTATGCAAAAAATGTATCAGTAATTAATGACGGAAATACATCAGGTGCAGGTTCCGTATTTTACAGTCTTGCGGCAAAAACGAAAATCCCTAAAGTGGATTATTATGGATATGGATGGAACGACACGCAGACAATCAGTATGCTTGTGTTTAGTACCGGAGGAATGGAGGAGTTTGGTGGTTGGTTTACTTCTCTGAATGTGCAATATCTGAATGATGCAGGCAGATGGGTGTCGGTTGAGCGCTCAACGGTCAGCCCCCCTATGCCTGCATCGGATATTGTATTTATTCAGCCACATTATGCTGAGTATGTCCTGACATTTGCACCTGTAAAAACAAAAGGAATACGCATCATTGGCGATGCTGCGATACAGGATCACTGGAACAAATACACCAAAAATGTTTCAGGATTTACATCCATCACCGAATTGAGTGTTCATTTTTAATCAAAAGAACTATGAAATTAAGAACTTCAATCTTTAAATTTCTTACTGTTTGCTCGATAGCATCTGTTCTCATATCCTGCAAAACAGAAGTGAAACCAGACACAAAAGTAGCAGCCTCACACACCCTTTCGCACGAAAAACTGAAAGATAAAATTATGGGTGGATGGGCCGGCCAGACTATTGGAGTGGTTTATGGTGCTCCGGTAGAATTTAAGTATCAGGGTTCTATAATTGATGAATATCAGGTTATTCCCTGGCACGATCACTACGTAAAATACTGGTGGGACAAGAAACCGGGTCTTTTTGATGACATTTATACCGACCTTAATTTTGTTAATGTTTTTGAAAAATACGGACTCAATGTAAGCGCTGATACCATTGCTGCTTACTGGGCCAACACGGCTTATCACCTCGCCCATGCCAATCAGGCTTCGCGTTACAACATCCTCAGAGGCATAAAACCTCCATTAACAGGTTTCTGGAAAAACAATCCACATGCCGATGACCTCGACTTTCAGATTGAAGCTGATTTTATTGGACTCATGGCACCTGGCATGGTAAATCAGGCAACTGAAATTGCCGATCGCGTCGGACACATCATGAACAGCGGCGATGGCTGGTATGGCGGTGTTTTCGTTTCAGCATTATATTCACTGGCTTTTGTTTCTGATGATGTGAATTTTATTGTTGAAAATTCGCTGAAAACCATTCCCGAAGGAACAAAATTTCATGACTGCATTGCTGATGTCATAAAATGGCACAAGCAATACCCCGACGACTGGAAAGCCACCTGGTTTGAACTTCAGAAAAAGTGGAACAAAGATGTAGGTTGCCCCAAAGGTGTTTTCCTCTCATTCAACATTGATGCAAAAATCAACTCAGCTTATGTAGCCATTGGCTTGCTTTACGGCAAGGGTAATTTTACTCAATCGGTTGATATTGCAACCCGTTGCGGACAAGATGCTGATTGCAATGCGGCTACAGCAGGAGGAGTTCTCGGCGTAATGCATGGTTACTCAGGAATTCCTGAATTCTGGCTGAAGCCACTTCAGGAAGTTGAAGGACTGAATTTTGAGAGCACCGAAATGTCGCTCAGCAAAGCCTATGACCTCAGTTATAAACATGCACTTGGCGTTATTCAGCTTGCTGGTGGAAGCATTGAAGGTGAGAATGTTGAAATTCCTTTCGAGGAGCCTCTTCCAGTAGCATTTGAGCAGAACTTTGAGAATACTTTTCCTGTTTCACGCGAAAAAATCGACATATCATTCACCGATGAATTCAATTTCAACTTTACAGGAAACGGCTATATTCTTTACGGAAATATGGTAAAGCGATCTAAAGTTGATCGCGATTATATTGACCGGATATCCAAACGTCTTGGTTCCGAAGTTTTTGGTCTGGCCGAACTTAATGACCCATATGTAGCTGAAGTTGAGGTATATATTGATGGCGTACTTGATGAAACGGTGATGCTTCCCATGAAAAATACTTCACGACGCCTTGAACCGGCCTGGAAATATCAGTTGCCCGAAGGTGAACATAAAGTAATGCTCAAATGGCTGAATCACAAACTTGAATATGAAATAAGAATAAACGACCTGATCGTTTACTCCGAGAATCAGCCGCAAAGTTCACTGCCTCAATAAACCCTGAATATGAAAAAACTACTTGCTTTAGCTTCTGTCATCTTTATTTTGGCTTCCTGCGGAAACAGTGATGTGAAACAGTCTGCCCTGCCTGATTCTTTCACTTTGACCAAAGATGTACTGTTCGATAAAATCAGAGGAGGCTGGGCCGGACAAACCATTGGCTGCACTTATGGCGGTCCTACTGAGTTCAAATTCAAAGGCACCATGATTCAGGAATATCAGGAAATGGTGTGGTACGATGATTACATCAGGGAAATATTTGAACTCGACCCGGGACTCTATGACGATGTTTACCTTGACTTTACTTTTGTTCAGGTTATTGAAAGACTGGGCGTAAATGCACCTGCCGATTCTTTTGCAGTTGCTTTTGCCCGTGAGGATTATAAATTGTGGCATGCAAATCAGGCAGCCCGTTACAATATCCTTAACGGGATTATGCCTCCTGAATCCGGACACTGGATGAACAACCCCCATGCCGATGATATTGATTTCCAGATTGAAGCTGATTTTGCCGGACTTATGTCGCCGGGAATGATAAATACCGCCTCTGAAATCTGCGACCGCACAGGTCATATTATGAATTATGGCGATGGCTGGTATGGCGGTGTATTTATGGCTGCAATGTATGCCACTGCATTTATTTCTGATGATATGGATTTTGTGATTGAACAGGGATTGAAACCGATTCCGCCACAAAGTAAATTCCATCAGGTAATCAGTGATGTTGTAAAATGGCACAAACAATATCCCGATGACTGGAAAAAATGCTGGTTTGAAGTTGAAAAGAAACACACCTCCGAAAAAGGTTGTCCTGAAGGTGTATTTAATGCATTCAATATTGATGCTTCAGTAAATGCTGCCTATGTAGTGATCGGACTTCTTTACGGAGAAAAGGATTTTTATAAAACCATGGATATTTCAACACGTTGCGGACAGGATTCTGATTGCAATCCCGCAACCGCTGCCGGAATACTTGGTGTGATGATCGGATATAAAAACATTCCACAGTTCTGGAAACCAGCCATCGAAAAAGTAGAAGATTTGCTTTTCCCATACTCCGACTTATCATTGAACCAGATTTACCAACTGAGCAACAAACATGCACTCGCACAGATTGAAGCCAACGGAGGTTCGGTTGAAGGCGATGCAGTTACCATAAAAGTACAGTCACCTGAAGTTCTCAGATTTGAAGAATCTTTCCAGGGAATGTATCCTGTAAAAGAGTTGCTTGTCCGGACTGATCATCTGGATGAAAGTATCAAAATTGACTTTCAGGGAAATGGAATTGTTGTACTCGGCAATGTTAAAAGCCGCTGTATTGACGAAACCCGCGATTTTGTTGCTTTGCTTGATGTTTTTATTGATGGCGAAAAGGTAGAACAGGTCAAAATGCCTTTCGACTACATCGTTCGGAAATATGACATTTTTCACAAATATTTATTGCCTGTCGGAAACCATAAACTGGAAATAAAATGGGTAAATCAGCACCCTGATTTCAGGATTTACTTTAAATCATACGTGGTTTATAGTGATAAGCCGAATGAACCATTGAGCAAACTTGCAAAAAACGAAAAGTAAAACCTGTAACAGCAATTGACCCCTTAACCAGAATTACCTGAAGTAAAACTCAGTGCATTTAAAAGAATCCAATAAAAATGAACAAACGAATACTCTTCTTTCTGTCATTTGTGATGCTATCGGCTCTGACCGGTTGCGACCGCAATCCTGACGAAGACGATAAACCAGAAGTATTTGTGCGTTTACAGAAGGATCTGTCTGTTCAAAGCACAATGCTCAACCGCGCCATAAATTATGCCGTTTTACTTCCTCCTGAATACGAAAATTCAAATGATTCATTTCCTGTAGTTTATTTGCTTCATGGTTTTGGCGACAATGAAAAAGCATGGTATCAGGGAGGAAATATTCAGTTTTATGCCGACAAATATGCACTTGAAACCGGACCGGTGATTTATGTGATGCCACAAGGGTTCAATACGTACTGGGTGAATAAATACAACGGAAATTATCCTTACATGGATATGCTTGTCAACGAATTGTTGCCAGAAGTAGATACAAAATTCCGGACACGTAAAGATCCGTCTCAACGGGCAGTAATGGGTTATTCCATGGGTGGTTACGGAGCATTTATACTGCCGGCCAAACATCCGGAAATATTCAAAACCGCGGTGGCTTTGAGTATGTCATTCCGCACCGATGAGCAATACATCAATGAGCCTCAGGGAGTTTTCGACAGCCAGTGGGGAACAATTTTCGGGGGAATGGGCGTTGCCGGAGATGCACGTTTGACTCCTTATTTCAAAAACTACAGTCCTTTCCATTTCTTCGGGAATCCGGGCGATCCCGCGCTCAGTGGTCAGAATTATTTTATTGATTGCGGCGATGATGAAGAAAGCCTTTCTGAAACCAACAATTCATTACATCTTGTAATGCGCGATCTTGGCATTAACCATGAATACCGGGTTAGAAACGGAGCTCATTCCTGGGATTACTGGCACAAATCGCTCCCCGAAGCATTCAGGTTTATGGGTTATGCTTTCCGGAATATTGGTTTCCC
>Ga0351880_1009_pt1 | contig 62257 bp, 45 predicted proteins | sample BONcelFGM3001E13_FD_206766 | JGI IMG/M metagenome (GOLD analysis project Ga0351880, IMG submission 206766) | Enriched cells from coal bed in the Powder River Basin, Montana, United States - BONCAT cells FGM rep3 HSBNCT.FGM.300.1.E13 ...
TCCGATTTCTGCACTAACAATGGTTTCAAGCCTTTTTAATGCCTGGGTATAGTCAGTTTCCGACTTTATTGGTTTTATTTCCATGGCTAGGAGTGCTTATCGTCTTTTGCTGGAGGCAAAAAGTTTTCTCCTGTTATCACACTCTTGCCTGTTTTTGATTCCAATTCTTTTCGTGCATTTTTAGCAACAGTACCTCCTTTTTTACTTGCTTTGGCGTTTTCTTGCAGTCCCTTTGCCTCCTCTGTTTCTGCTATTTGCCGTGTGGAAAGTTCCGCCAAAGCAGTAAATATCAATTCAGCTTCACTCATGTGATCCCGTAGATTCTGGGTTTTCAGCCCTTTCAAATCCTTGTGCTTTTTAACTGTTAATCCAGTCCATTCCTGATGTATAATATTGGTGAGCATGGCAAATTCATCTTGTTTTTTAATTCCAGCTTCCTGCCAATAATCGGTTAATTTATTTCGGGTTTCCTGCCCGGTCATCCTTTGCTGAATCCATTTTTCGCTGCGACCCATTTTTTGCCAGTTTTCTCTGGCTCTGTCCATGCTCATGGAAGGATCGTTGATTTCCTGAATTCGCTCATATCCTATCTTTGCCAACCACTGTTTGAAAGGTTCAGCCTTTGGAGAAGGAATGGATTGAATAATTCTAAAAATATCCTTTACATTACCAGCCAATATTTTACGCTTCTTTCCATTGGTAAGCATTTCTACCTGGGGACAATTTGTCCCTATGTAGGATCCGAGTTCAACATCGCGTTTTCTCAATTTTTTCAAATAATCAGTTGCATTTACAGAATCTGTCAATGCGGCAATTACATCCACTACTGAAAAATACCAGACCTCAGCGGTTTCATCGTAATGTCTCCTTACTTGTTTGTTTTCAAAAATGGCTATTTCATTTTTCATATACATTTTTTTTGAGTGAATTAATGAATTGTTTCCAACTATTCCAAATTCTAAACAGTTTACTTCCTTCAACATATAGTTTAATTCTAAAGCATTCCAATTTTTGTGTGGCCGTAAACTTTTCCATCACCCCATCACCACAAACCGCTTCGCCATCCTTGAAGTTTTGGTGGTGATAACCATCACATAAACTCCGGGTGCAAGATTATGCGGGATAATGGATTCAGTGTTATTTTCAAGTTTGAAGGTGCCTGATATTTGTCCGGAAATACCAACTACCGAAGCAGTTGCCGGCCCTGAGATGACATCCCGGGCAATAAAAAGCATTCCGCCTGATTCATAGATACGAAATGACTGCCCTTCCCCCACGTCGTTGATTCCCATAGATGAAATTCTGTTGCTTTCTATGTCTTTCATGAAGTTGATGGCGCTCCCTGAAACAGTTACCGTAAGGTTTCCATGTGCCGAAGCATCAGAAGTAATTGTCAGAACACAGGAAGCGGGACCGATATATTCCACTTCCTGAATGGTTAGGTAACCTGGTCCGTTGTTGAGTTGAAACTGGGTTTTCTCAAGTTTTGGCCTTCTGAAATAGTCGCCGTAAAGGGTCAGATTAATTTTATTGGCACTGGCTGCAATTCCAACCCAAGGATTCAGTTCGTTGCCCGGCATGTTGTTGTCCATCCATGTGAGGCGGGTGAACAAAAAATCAGTGAAATATTCGACTTCATCCTCATAGGTATTGTTTTCCCAATCATGGTTTGGCCAGATGTACTGACCCAGAATCGGCCAGCGCTCAAAATTACGTACCCGGGCATCCGCAATTTCAAGTTGCAATGAATCAACCATTTGCTGAATGTAAGCATCGGTAAAATGCGTTTGCCGGAGATCGATCCACCTTGATTTTGCCAGATCCCTGAAATAATCATCTTCCATCAGCCTTTTCCACCAGTACATCATGCTTGGATTGCCCGAGGTAACTAATGAATATAACCATCCGGAAGTATTTAACCCGGCCGGCCAGTAATTAACATTGCCATAACCCAGGTTAAAATCCCATGCAGGACCAGCAAAAAGTTTACCACCATCACTGTTTTTTTCTTTGTAAAAGTAGGTGCTGAATTTATACTTATCAACCTCTTTGGATATTTCGCTCAGCAGCATAAAATCGATGAATGAAGGAACATCCATATAATGCTTATAACCACTCAAGGCATCTTTAAAGTTCGGTGAAGTAAGTGCCTGTTCAGCTGCAGTAACGTAATTTTTAATGTATTCTCTTTGCTGCGGGACAATATCTTTTGCTTTGGGATAGAAATACTGGAAAGTGGAGCGTTCGGCAACCGGATATGATGGAGATACCGTTGAAAGCCATCCATCGGTGGCATACGAAAAATCAGGATCCATTTTATCCACCCTAAGAATGTAACCTCCGGTGAGGTTTTCGCCGCTTATTTCGTTGGGATCAAGGCTTGCTATATCCACACGGTTTTTGTCACGCTTTATCCTTTCCATCAGCATATAAATGCCTTTGTAATCGTTGTTTACAACCACTTCACAGTAGCGGGTGCGTGAGCAATAGGTACTCATTTTTCTTCCGAGATCAAAAGTTACCGCATTTCGAAGCATCGATTTATCTGTGTAAGGCGCGTAAAGTACCCAATCGTTTTCCGAAGGCATACCCATAAGAGAAACATTCAGGTTATCTCCCGAGGCAGTTCGTGTTTCTAAGGAATAAGACTTTTTGGGGAACATTTGCGAGGATTGTCCACGCAGTTCAATTCCGATGTGCCCGTTATAATTGTTAAACGGATCGCCATAGGTATTTGTTGCACCGGGTCCGTTGTCGATCACACCCATAAATCCCGGAATTTTCGGCTCATCCACAATGGTAACTCCATAGGTATCAATAACAACAATGGGCAGGTTTGATGAAAACTGAAGTGGCTCAGCTTCAAGTTTTACAATATCATCAATGAACCATTCGTTTCCGGCAACGGTTCCGGTAATGTCAGGAAAAATAACCATGCGGGTATAATTCTCAAACGCCAGTCCAGCAAAATTGTATTCGAGTCTGCACCATTGCCCGGGCGTGGGGGTGAGAAGCAGTTCCTTTGATGAAGTATTGTCGCTGTTTTCGAACTTCAATACTACATTTCCGCCTGAAAGCGGAGCTAAAACCGAAATATTGTAACGGGGAAAACTATTGAAATTTGCTGCTTCACTCATATCCAGAAGCATCAGGTCATAGGGCTCAGAAGAGGTGACCACTTTCATGCAATGTCCTGAAGAATTTATTCCATCAGGAGAGGGATTCGAAACCACTTCGTGAGAACCTGCCCATACCACCCAGTTCTCAGCAATCCCATCCCAGTTGGTAATGGTATCGTTGGTTTGTGAAAAGCCATAACTGCTGAAAAGAAGTGTGATAAACAGAAGAATCAATGTCTTCTGCATTTGTCCGGAGTTGCTCATTGTAGTATGATTTAGTTATTCCATTGCATCCGGACAAAGCTACTCAATTCTTAATAAACTTAACGATTCCTGTTTGCCCTTCAACCACATACCTGATAAAATAGTAACCCTGACGCAGCAAACCCACATCCACGGTTACCCCGGATCCTTCATAAATAAAGTTCACCGATACTTCTCTTCCGGCCAGGTCAAAAACTTTAACTGACTCAGGTTCAACACTCAAAATCAGGCGCATTTGTGTTGATGATGGGTTTGGATATAAATCCACATCTCCGGATTTATTGATGAGTTCATAGGTATTATTTGCCGAAACGAGCCACTGATCGGGATCGATAAATATAGAATCAATTTTAAAACCCGGATAAATAATCCATGACTGATCGTTCAGAAAATGATCAAAAACCATTGTAGTATCACGATCTGCTCCTTTAAATTTAACCGCAACCGGCATTTCGAAAAACGAAACCGATGGATGTGATTGAGCCTGGGTGATATTTATGCGATAATCATTTGAAGCAAGTTGATTGCACTTTACGTGATAAGATGGAAAACCTTCGCCGTAATACCAATCTTCAAAAAACCCGGTCAGATCCTTGCCATGCACAGCTTCCAGATGATATTTAAGATCAGAAGTGCCTGCAAAACCATAGTTTAAGCGGCTGTCGTTAAGATAATTGCGACAAGCTGTGAAAAATGCATCATCGCCCATTGTCCAGCGAAGCATATGCAGCAGCAATGCACCTTTGTAGTACGAAAGCCTTGGGCTGAAAATCCGTTCAACGCTTGTTGTATCCTCAACAAATACTTTTCCACCCGGTTCAGAAGTCACAAATCCGATGCTCAGGGTTTTCCATCTGGGCCACCAGTAACCATCGAAAAAGTGCTGGTATGACATTCCGGCAAGGTAAGTGGCAAAGCCTTCGTTCAGCCATATATCCTGCCATGAGTTAAGGGTTACGGCATTCCCAAACCACTGGTGGGCAAGTTCGTGCGCAATGATTTCAAAATCGAAACGCCCCATAAACGACATGGTTTGATGCTCCATACCCCCACCCCATCCAAACTGGGCATGACCGTACTTCTCGCCGATGAAAGGATAAGGTGTGAAAAGTTCACTGAAAAGCTCCATAATCATTGCTGTCTGAGCCGTTTGCTGCATGATGGCAGCTTTGTTCTCAGGATATACATAGTTCAGGATCTCAACCGGAACACCGGCAGAATATGACATTTCGGAATACACCTCATAATTTGTAACGGCCACGGCAATCAGGTAAGGAACAATCGGGAATTTGTGTTTCCAGTGGCAGGTGCGATAGCCTTCGGTCACATCATCAGAAATGAGCAAACCATTGGATGCGGTTCGGTACAATTCCGGTGAACGGACAAAGATATCGATGGAATCTGCCTTATCGGTAAGATCATTTTTGCCTGGCCACCAGTCGCGGCTGCCATAGGGTTCAGACAAAGTCCACATAGCCCATACATTGTTGTGCTGGGCACGCCCAACGGATCCGAAACCACCTCCATCAAGAGGAATGCCGTGGTAAAAAACTTCAAGCTCACCAATGGTCCCCGGGATTTGGGAAGGTGGCAAATTCACAATCAGGTTATGGTCTCCTGAATGAGAATAAGTGACGCGTAATCCTTTATAAACAATTGAATCAATGGTGAATGCAGTGCTGAGCTCCATTTCCAGGCCATGAGAAAGATCTCCGCTTACTTCAAAGCGGGTGAGCACCGATCCACTGATTTCTGGCTGAGCCGGGTCAATATTCAGGTTAAATCTGATGTAAGTAACATCATAACTGAAAAATTTCTTTTCGGAACTTTTATGGATAAAACCGTGCCGGCAACCTCCCTTTGCGGCACAATGCAATACTCCCGAGCCCGGTTCTACCTGCGAAAAAGCAGGAAAACAAAGCAAAGCAGCAAAAAACGGAATAAGAAAGTGAAGTAGTTTTTTCATGATTTCAACCATAAAAGTAACAAAAAACATGGAATGGAATGAACCAGGAGTAAAATATCAGATGCATTCAATCGTTATCAATGGAAACCAGCTTTCTTAATGTGAACAATAAATATCTGCCGGCAGCATATCCGGCATCAGGCAATCAACAAGAGCAAAAAATTCCCATCTTTGCACAAGGAAACTACAATATGGGATTAAGATTCAAAAATCAGCGTTTTATTTTTTACTTTCTGGCAACGGCAGTGCTTTTTATTAATGCCTGCGCCAATCCGGTTTCACCAACCGGCGGTCCTAAGGATACCACTCCTCCGGAAATTATACGGTCGACACCCTTAAATCAGAGTGTAAACTTTAAAGGCGACAGGGTAATAATGACTTTCAGTGAGTTTGTCACACTCAAAGACATGAACACCCAGCTGGTAGTTTCTCCTCCCCTGTCCAAGCCACCTGTATTTTCGATGCGGGGCAAAAGCCTGACCATGAAATTTGAAGAACCTTTGCGGGAAAATTCAACCTATAATTTCTTTTTTGGAAATGCCATTGTTGACCTTACCGAAGCCAACCCGCTTGAAGGCTACAGTTTCAGTTTCGCAACCGGGCCGGTTCTTGACTCATTATCCATCAAAGGGAAACTCCTTAATGCATTTAACCTTCAGCCGGTAAAAAGCGCGTTTGTAATGCTTTTTGACAGCATTTATGATTCGGTGCCATACAAACAACGCCCATACTATCTTGCCAGAACCTCAGCCACCGGCGATTTTGTACTGAACAATCTCCGCGATTCGGAGTACCTGATGTTTGCACTGACAGACATAAATGGCAATTACATGTATGATATGCCAACCGAAGAAATCGCATTTTATGATTCATTAGTCAGGCCGGTATTTCATGGCGTAAAATTGAAACCTGCGATTGACACAACATCCGTTTTTACTGATAGCCTTTCGGTTGAACCGGATACACTACATATTCATGATGAAAATGAGGATCACCTGCACGATACAATTTCCGACATTCACGAAAGTCATGATCATAGCATTAGTGATGATGCAAGAGTGAATCTTCAGGGAACAATAATCCCTTCCTATACATTATTGCATTTCAGGGAAACAGATACAATACAACGACTGCTCAAAGGTACCGTTGTCCGTAAAAACGTAATTAGTCTGGCTTTCCGGTTTCCCGTCACATCTTTTACAATAAAACCCATTGAGCCTGAATATTCGGGGAATTGGGCAATTACTGAATACAATAAAAGCCGCGACACCATCACCATCTGGATACAGGAACCTTCAACGGATAGTCTGATGCTTGAAGTAGCTGACAATGGTATAGTTATGGATACGCTTGACGTTGCTTTAACTCCAGCCCTTAGAACTCCGGCCAAAGGAAGAATACAGGAAACAAAGCCTGAAATTCTTACATTCAGACCAAACCTGAAAGCTGCTAAAATCAGACCTGACCGGGAATTACGACTTACCTTCTCCGATCCGGTAGACAGTTTTGATCCCGAAAAAATAAGACTTTTCGTTGACACCATTTTATTGACTCCTGAAATCGGCTTTCTGGATTCACTGCAATTGCGTTTCAGCATAAAACACAAATGGAGGGAAGGAGATAAATACCTTCTGGAAATTCCTGACAGTACATTTACCAGTATTTTCGGGTATGTTAATGACAGTGCCGGCTTTAAGTTTACTGCCATTACTGAAGCTGAATCGGGATTACTCAAAATAAATACTGAACTTCCTGTGCCGGGAAATTACATTATTCAGCTTCTGGATGACAAAGAAGTGCTGATCGAAGAACGAATAATTACCGGGAACTCGATTTTGAGCTTCAATTACCTATCGGCACGAAAGTATAAGCTAAAAGCTATTTTTGATCTGAATGGAAACGGGAAGTGGGATACAGGAAACTTCCTGAAAAAGCGACAACCCGAACCGGTGTATTATTTCCAGAAGGAAATAGAAATGCGCATTAACTGGTCCATTGAGGAAGACTGGATTGTTGAATAAGTTTGAATACTGGTAATCAGCAACCGCACAAAATATTATCAACTTACTTTGAATAAAAACAGAAAATCCGGGAAAGCATCTTTTCAGTGCTTTTCCCGGATTTACTATTCCGACAATGAAAACGAATTAAATTATTATCCGTTACATTTATCGATACACTGAACAATTTCTGTCAGTGATGAAGCCTTAACAGAATAATGAATCTGTTTGCCTTCGCGTTTTGAATTGAGAACTCCTTTACTCTTGAGGATATTCAAGTGATGAGAAGCAGCGGCCTGTTCTATTTTGAGGTATTCGTAAATTTCAGTTACACTCAGCTTCTTTTTCTCGTTCAGCAAATCAATGATCGCGATCCTCATGGGATGAGCTATTGCACGCAGTTTGCTAGCAGCAGCTTCCAGTTTAACGATGTCTAAAACAATCTCTTTAGCCATAACAATGGGTTTTAAATTTGATACAAAGATATGTAATTATCTATTGCATAATGCATATGTCAGATATATAATTAACTTAATTCAAATAATTCTGTAAAAGCAAAGGTATTCCCGTCAAACAGGCCTTTATCGCTGAGTTTTAATGCCGGAATAACCAGTAAAGCCATAAACGACAATGTCATAAACGGGGCATTAAGCTTCGTTCCCAACTGTAAAACCTTCTGATTTATCTGACTGTAACGGATTGCAACCTCATAACCATCAGAGGGCGACATAATTCCGGCAACCGGCAAAGGAAGGATTTCAACCTGGCCGTTGCTGGCAACTGCAATTCCGCCTTTTGCATCAATCAGCGCATTCACAGCCAATACCATGGACTCATCATCGGCTCCGACTGCAATTATGTTATGACTGTCGTGCGCTACCGTTGAAGCAATGGCTCCATGCTTCAAACCAAATCCCGACACAAAATCAACAGCAGGCATGGCAGGATTGTAACGATTCATTACCATCATCTTAAGAACATCGGCACTTGTATCACTCACCACACATCCATCAAGTATTTTTGCATCAACAATCCGTTTTTCAGTAATCAGTTGGCCTTCAAGTGCCTGCTGAACTTTAATTTTTGTCGATTTTGCTTTTATCCGAAGCATTTCCGCAGTAAGCTGCAGGGCATCGAAGCGATTCGGGCTTGACTCAACAACACTTTTAATCAGAGACTTACCTGATTCTGCCACCAAAACACCATTGATAAAAGTGCGCTGAATGTTAAAATCTGTCAGATTGTCGATCACAACAAAATCAGCACGATCTCCCTTTTGCAGCAAACCTGATTCAAGCTTATAGTGTCTCACAGGATTCAGCGTGCAAGATCTGATCACATCCATGAAATTATAACCTGCCGATAATGCTCTCTTTATCAGCAAATTGATATGACCGTTTACCAGATCATCCGGATGTTTATCGTCGGAGCAAAGCATAATCATTTCGGGATAATCTGAGATTAATCCGATCAATGCTTCAAAATTGCGGGCAGCACTTCCTTCGCGAATCAGCACTTTCATGCCGGCATTGATTTTATCAATGGCTTCTTCGGTTGTAAAACATTCATGGTCGGTAGAAATACCTGCCGATGCATACTTAACGGCATCATCGCCAAGCAAACCTGGGGCATGACCATCAACAGGCTTGTTGTAATATTTTGCCAGCTCAAGCTTTTTCATAACCTCAGCCTCACCATTGATCACACCCGGAAAGTTCATCATCTCAGACAAGTAATAAATTTCAGGCCATTTCAGCATTTCTTCCACTTCTTCGGGGCCTAGGTTAGCCCCTGATGTTTCAAAAGGAGTTGCCGGCACACAAGAAGGCGCACCGAAATAGAATCCGAAATTCACCTTTCGTCCGTTTTCAATCATAAACTTAACACCGTCCATTCCAAGCACATTTGCAATTTCGTGAGGATCAGAAACAGTGGCAGTTGTGCCATGCACCACAGCCAGACGGGCAAATTCTGACGGGAGAAGCATTGAACTTTCGATGTGCACATGTGCATCTATCAGACCAGGGACAATATAATGGTTTTCAGCTTCCGGCAAATGTTCAACTGTGGTAATCCTGCCTTTTGAAACATTAATACGTCCTGGAAAAATTTTGCCTGAAACAACATCTGCAATTTGTCCGCTGACCGAAAAATCTGAGCTATCTGAAATCATGAAACTGTGTGTTTTTTTGAAACAATAAAAATAGAAATAATGGAAACGCAACTGACGAATTCAAAAATGATCAGTAGGATAAGCTGCTTGCTTTACCAATAAATAAAACCTTTCAGTTTAATTTACAACTGAAAGGTTTTTATCCTAAAACAGCAGAACTATAAAATGTTATTCTGCATCCTGAAGGTTTTTGTAAACAGGGATGATGTCAACATCAAGTTTTTTCAGTTCAATTTTGGCTTTTTCGAAATCTTCGGTAAACCCAAGCAGAAAACCTCCGCCTCCTGAACCGCAAAGTTTCAGATAGAATGACTGCGAATCAAGCCCATGCCTCCATATTTTTTTAAAAGTCTCAGGAATCATAGGATCAAGGTGGTCGTATAGGAATTTTGACAAATCCCGTAATGTTTCAAAGAAGCGTTTTGTTTCGCCTTTTATCAGGCTTTTGATACAGGCATCGTTGAGCGGAATCATTTCATCTCTCACCCTTACCATAAAATCATCAATCTTGCACTTATCGAGAAAAATATTCACCAAAGGGCCGGTTTTTCCCGGGCTTCCTGTATTGATAAGGAAGATGGCTCCTTTTTTATCATGTTTGTTTCTCGGTATTCCAACCATACAAACATCTCTCTTATTGTGAATAAGCAAAGGATGCTTGATGTAGCAATTCAATGGATCCATTCCGGAACTGGTTCCATGGAAGTACGACTCCATCTGCGAGAAAATATCTTTAAGCTTCAGCACTTCAGCTTTGGGCAGTTTACGGTCGCCGGGCATATGCGAAGGCACATATTTTTCGTAAAGCGCTGCTACCAGAGCTCCTGAACTTCCTATGCCATATCCCTGAGGAATGGTTGATTCAAAGTAAAGGCTATGCTGAATGTCATTTTCCAGTGCATCAATGTCAAAGTCGCAGAGCAATTTACCGCTCTCTTTTAACTCACGGATATAAACTGCATATTCCTTCAACAACTTGTTTGAACTTACTGCGAAGTCATAATCGGTATATTTATCCTGATTAATAAAGCTAAGCTCGCCCCTGAAATGCGTATATGGAATGGTTAGCCCCATCGAATCGCAAAGAATACTATATTCACCAAAAAGCAGAATTTTGGCATAAAAAATTCCGGATTTATTCTTCATCATTGCTGTAATTTAAGTTTTCAGGACCATTGCCGATTTTATCATCGATAAAAGCCTTGTTAATACAAATTTCCTGAATTTTTGAAAGTAATGGTTTAATTGTTTCTGCTTCCGATTCAGGATACAGCAGGTGAACGTTTGGACCGGCATCGAGTGTAAAACAAACTTTTACGCCGGATTGTTCCCTGAACTGTTTCATCTTATCAATAATAACCAAAGTGTTTGGATGCATCAACATGTAACCAGGATTTGAACTCATCATCATGGCATGAAGGCTCATGGCTTCGTTCTCAGTTATTCTGGTAAACTCACTCCAGTCTCCGCTTATAAGCACATTCAACATTCCTGACAAGTTTTTCTTTGCCTGCTCAAAACGCGCTTCAGCAAAAGGATGTCCGTTCATTAAATTATGCCCCACACTGCTCGAAACCTTTTTGGCTGTTGCATCAACAATAAAAATGCTGTTGCGGATTTTATTAAATATCGCATGCGGTAGAAGCGGCAAAGGTACTGCATATTCATCTGACGAACCTTTAATATCAGGATGCTTTCCCCAAACGGAAAACCCGCCAAAAACCGATCTGGCTGCACTGCCTGAACCCAGTCTTGCAATGTTTGATGCCCTGAGCAAAAAAGCAGACCAATTTTCCTTTCTTTGTGAAAGCTGATTATCGATATCACAAAGGCAAAGTGCAAGAGCGCTCATGGCTGAAGCCGATGATGCAATTCCTGCTGAATGCGGAAAGCTGTTATCGGTCTCTATTTCAATAAAACAATTGCTGAGAAATGGAAATTGCACCGCCAAAGAATTAAGAAAAGCTTCAGTTTTTGCCGCAAAAGCAGGATTACTCTCTCCTCCAAACTTAAAATTCAGTTTTAAACCCTCAACTTCATCATTGGAAGGGCTGATTTTTACACGGGTTCGGGTAACTGAATTGTTCAGCGTAATACTCAGTGATGCATTGCGCGGCAATTGATGCCCATGCTTGCCCCAATATTTAATAAGTGCAATGTTTGAAGGACTTTGCCAGGCTGATTCCAGACCTTGTTCAGGTATTAATATGCTATTTTTCATAACAAAGGAAGCTCTTTTAATTGGCGGCTATGTTCACTCAAGACTAATTCGTTGTATGAAAATATTGTTGAATAAGCTCTTTGCGAAAAATAACGGCTTGCATAATCTTTGCCGTTTGAAGTTGAGGCAAGTACAAAATCGCCGCCCCATGCTCCAAGCGATTTCACAGCACCCTGGAAATCAGAGAATAAAACATCCTTCACAACTTTTCTATTCAACACTTCTGACATGATAAGTTCATGTGCAGAAAGCAAATGGTTAAAATCTTCAATACTTTCAGCCTTTAGAATTTTGCGGGTTATTTCTGATATTTCAGCAACAGCACTTATAAAATCATTTGGGTTCTTTTTCAGAAATGAACTTATTTCAGCTGCGCTGTCTTGTTTATTTTCAAGGTAAACAAAGAATAAATCATCGGCAAACTGAGGATAAAAATCAATTTTCTCTGCCAAAATCCTTTCACCTGAACGCTGAAACAATACCGGTTTTTCTGAAATGGCACAAACCACGTCATAACCCGACCCATTTGAAACCATTTGATGCAACTTGAGTGCATCCACCCCGGCAAACTCAGCCAGAAGAGCAATCAGCGATGAACTGCTTCCCAGACCCCATTTTCGGTTAAACTCAAGATTTGTATTTAATACAAGACCCTGTGATTCAGCAATAAACTGTGGATCCAACTCACGGATTGCCAGAAAGAGCTTATGAAGATGTTCGCCGGCAGATTCATTGGTTGCTTTAATCGGAAGCAAATCGGGAAGTGAGAAAACACCATTAAACCATACTCCGTTGACATCATTGGCCTGCCATTCAAGCATTCCGCTTGATGAAAGAGACGCTGTCAAAGACTGCCCTTTGTTTAAAGGCACAGACAAGGATAAGGCACCGTGCATCACAAGATATTCCCCTGTGAGCATTAGTTTTCCGTGCGCGTATCCGTTTGATGCTGGCTTCATTATAAGCTATTTTTAGTGTCCGTTTCTTATTGAAGCAAGAAATCCGGATACAGCACTATGCGAAACTTTATGATTCTTAAAAAATTCAACGGCAAGCACTTTCTCATAGTCATTCGCACTAAATGAATTCAGGATATTGAGCAAATGCATTTTCATATGCCCGATTTGAATACCCTTGGTGGTAAGGGATTTAATAGCTCCGAAGTTATTGGCCAAACCAACGGCAGAGGCAATTTGCATCAATTCCGGAGCCTGAGGGTTACCCAGTAATTCGAGAGAGAATTTAGCCATTGGATGAAGTGAAGTCAACCCGCCTACTGTGCCAATGGAAAGGGGAATAGTAAGGCTGTAAAGAAAATGCCCGTTTTCAATCTTTACTTCAGTCAGGCTTTTATAGCTTCCGCTTCTTGCGGCATAAGCATGACCACAAGCTTCAATTGCCCTGAAATCGTTGCCGGTAGCAAGAGCAACTGCATCAATTCCGTTAAATATCCCTTTGTTGTGGGTCGCAGCCCGATACACATCAACACTGGCAATCTGAACAGCTTTTTCAAATTTCCAGACAAAATCTTCCGCACTCAGACTCTTATCAATATCCGCAAACTCCTTTACATCACATTCAACCCACGTTTTAACAAGGCATTCAGGTGTGTAATTCGACAAAATCGACATAATCACATTCAGTGGTTCACCTTCAAATAATCCCGATTCATTTACGAAGATTTTAAGTCCGGTAGCGTATTCTTCAAGACATGAATTTATGAAATTCGCTCCCATTGAATCGCGGGTATCAAACTTTACAGAAAGCTGGTAATAATTGTTGAGTGCATCAGTTTTGTCAACAAGCTCCATTTCGAGCACACCTCCTCCCCGCTTCTCCATGTTGGCGGTTATTGAAGCAGTTCTTTCAAGTAAAAGCTGTTTGATTTTAGGAAAGTATCCCTGCAAACGCACGAAATCACCATTCCAGATAAAATGTACCTGACCGACTTTAACTGTTGAAATCACTTCAGAATGAAATCCACCCTTTCCTGCCCAATACTTGGCACCATTTGCGGCTGCAGCAATCACCGAGCTCTCCTCAATAACCATTGGCACCATGTATAATTTGCCATTGATCATTACATTCGGCGCAACTCCGTATGGGAAGAAATAGTTGGTAAGTGTGTTTTCGCTGAACTCCTCCAGCATTTTCTGCATTTCGGGATCGCCGTGCCAGAAAGTCCTGAGCAAAGCAAGCGAAGTTTCGGAATGCCTGGAATAGCCTGATATAAGTTCCAGTTTTTGTTCCTTACTCAGCCGTGAAAAACCACTTATTATTTTATCTTTAAACATTTGGTAAAAGTTAACCGGCAATGCCTGCCTTATTCAAAACGCAAAATTAACAATTTGACGCCCCCTTAATTAATTGCAATTAATTAAATCTGTCAATGAAAAATTTATTTCAAGCAGTTATCTAACCAAGTTCGTTATACTTTTGTTCAATTTATGACATATATCTATTAAACAAAATGTCATTTTTTCCAATTATTACTTCAAAAGCCTTTCAAGATCAGGAAAAATCAGATCCTGTGTGAACCTTTTTCCAAAAACATCGGTTAAAATAAATTACAATACCTTTCATTCACCATTTTAAGTTCGTAAAAATTTTGTAATATTGACCAATAAATCAAGAAAAACCCATGACGGTATTCGTTAATAATATTGAAGTTACCCTATTTACAGGAGCCAGGGTGATAGACGCCATCAGGGCATATTATTCGAATATTCACCATAATCTGCCCGATGTTATTCCTGTTGCACTTGACGATTTTGGAAATATCGTAGAAATGGATGGTGAAATCTCTCATCTGCAACGACTCTACACCATTGACCACGAAGTATTACTTGAAACTGATCAATATGAAAATTTTTAGATTTATCCTGAGTTCATTAATGCTTTCGATAGCATTAACAGTAAGCGCAGGAAGCGACACCACAAAAGTTGTGGTATTATCGGTTAACGATATGCATGCAAAGATCGATAACTTCCCAAAGTTCAAATCATTGGTTGATAGCATCCGATCCGTTCATGAACATGTTCTGCTTTTCGCGGCCGGAGATAACTTTACAGGAAACCCCATCGTTGACCAATTCCCGGAACCAGGTTACCCCATAATTGAACTCATGAACTTAACAGGCTTTAATGCCAGCGCATTGGGAAATCATGAATTTGATTACGGGCAGGATGTTCTCGCCAAGAGACTTGCTCAGGCAAATTTCCCGTTTCTGGCTGCAAATATAATTTACGAAAGCATCACACCACTTGACATTAAGCCATTTCTAGTTCTTCAGATGGAGAACGGGCTCAAAATTGGCATTTTGGGGTTAATACAAATCAACGAAGCCGGATTGCCGGATACGCATCCTGCAAAACTTTCCGGAATTAAATTCGACAAAGGAATTGATATTGCGCCGAATTACAAATGGCTGGCCGACAGCAGTGATGTGCTGATCGGGCTGTCTCACCTGGGTTTTGAAGACGATGTTCTGCTTGCAGAAAAAATGAAAGAATTTGATCTGATTCTTGGGGGGCACACCCATACGATGGTATCTAACCCTCAGGAATACAATAATGTATTGGTAATGCAGGCTGGCTCAAATCTGAAATATGTAAGCATGACCACCCTTACCTTAGTCGGAAACAAGGTTGTTGATAAACATGCTCAGCTACTTAACATTTCCAATCACAGGGGCAGTGACAGCGCATTGGAAGCTTTGATCGCCGGCTTTAACGACAACAAAGAATTGAATCAGGTAATCGGAACAGCCGTTCATCCCTTGAATGGAAAAGATGAACTGGGAAGCCTTATGACCGATGCAATGACAGCAATTCTACCGCTGGAAATCGCTTTTCAGAACAATGGAGGCATAAGGGTGGATATGATCCCGCAAGGTAATATTACCATTAAAGATGTGTATCAACTTGACCCATTCGGAAATGAAATTATTCATTTCAAACTATCTGTTACCGAAATAAAATCGCTGATTTCGAACGCATTCAACCGCGGAAAGGAAATTGACCTGCAGGTTTCAGGAATCAATTACACTGTAATTCAGGATAAAGACGGACTGGCATCCGATATCATCATTACACTGCCTGATGGCACCTCACCTGATGAAAACAGAATATTCAATACCGGACTCAGCAGTTATCTGGCAAGCAGCTATGATTTTGATCACAAGGAGACAGGGCATTCGCTTTACACCATCACCGCTCAGGCGCTGATCAACTTCATCAAGGCAAATCAGGAAATTAATTACCAGGGTGTTAAACGTACCTTCGTAAAAATGGCTGAATAATCCGGCTGAAATCTTTTTGCATCAGATGTTTTGAAATCATAAAAAAACTGCCGGCCATATGGATCGGCAGTTTTTTTTATACTGTATAAGGTAAAAGCAAAGTGTTTTCAGGAATGTCTTACCACTTTTCTTCCTGTTTGATAACAGGAGGCTCCATTCCGGCTTTAAGGCTGTTGATTAAAGCGAGGGCGTGAGTGTTAATTTGCCTCAGATAGGACTCATACACATTTGAATAATCTTTATCGGATTTATCCAGCCATTTCTCAACAGGAAAGCGTGAAGAGGACTGGCGCAGAAGATTGAGATCGCTGAGTGTATAGCGGTATCGTCCGGGCTTAAACTCGAGTTTAAGTGTATAGTTGACTTTGGCAGTAACCCCTTTTGAGCCCTCTTCTTCATTCAAAAGCTCAAACCTGTGAAGGATTTCGATAACCCCGCTCTCACGGTTGCGAATCCGGCAGGCATCCGCAGGATTTTTATATTGTACATTGATCCATTCAATGCATCTTATGTATAATTCGTCAGCAGTACCTGCCTGCTGAATCACATCCTGATAGGTGATCAGTTGTGTATCCTTATCAATGGGATATTGTCCGGTGTTTTCCTGGCCAATGGCCTGAAAAGTCAGCAAAACAATAAAAGAGAGAACTGCTGAGATTTTATTGATCATAATTCATGAATTTATTTAAAACACTGTTCACTTGAAAAAACTATGCCAAAATTAAGTGTTTTTTTAATTCATTATCAGATTGGAGATTCCCGACGGATAATTCTCGATCAGAGAAAGTAACCTGACTAATTTCAGGTTGGAGAACAATATTCTGATAAAGAGCCTTATATTGATGCTCCTTAACTGCAAATACAATGACTCATTTATACAAAATCAAGATAATTATCTCGTGTGATACAATAGAACTCACTGCCATAATTATCAGTCCAGGCTTTTGGGGCAGTTTTCCTCACTTTATTCAGCTTTATCTCATAGGGTATTGGCTGTCCCTGAACTTCCCGAACAAGATCAATTTCGGAACCTGAGTAGGTTCTCCAAAAATAATGATTGGCCAATTGTCTGGTATTATGCTGTTTCTTGATCATCTCTGAAATCATAAAATTTTCCCAAAGTACACCAGTATCAGTTCTGTTGTGGACAGGCTTCAGATTATCAATAATTGAATTTCTGATCCCATTGTCATAAAAATAAAATTTCTGTGACTTATTAATTTCATTTCGCGGATTTCGGCTATATGCAGCTAATCTGAAAATAATAAAAGATTGTTCCATCAGATGCAGGTAACGTTCAACGGTTTCACGATTTAATCCGGTTGTACGGCATAGTTCATTAATGCTGACTTCTGATCCCGCCTGATGGGCCAGCAATTTCAATATTTCCCTTATTTTAAGAGGATATCTTATGTTTTCCATTTCTAATATATCTTTAAAAATATAAGATGTGGAAATATCGTTAAGCAACTCCTCCCTTGCTGAGGCATTCATTGTTGTAATCACTTCAGGGTAACATCCATAGATCAGCCTATCATCCAGTTGATCATTCATTTCAAAGGGATTGAATGACTGCCGTAACTCTGCAACAGAAACCGGCAGGAGTGTAAATATCATCTTTCTTCCGGTTAGCGCTTCTGTTACCCGGTCAGAAAGAAGAAAAGATGAAGAGCCCGTCACCAGAATTTTAAGATGAGGAATTTCATCATGAAGAATCTTAAGGTTGATTCCAATTTCCGGAACCCTTTGCCCTTCATCAATGAACAACAATTCGTAACCACTCACCAATGACTGAAGCTTACTCAGGTCGCGGCTGGACAAAATATCTATATATTTTAGCTGGTCTGCATTGATTGATAATGTTTTTAAGCCGGTTGACATGATCACTTCTTTCGATAGAGTTGTCTTTCCTGCTTGTCTGGGGCCATACAACAAAATGATCTTTCCCGATTGCAGCAGAGCTTCAGTGATTTTGCCTGATAATTGCCGATGAAGTAACATACCTTTTTTTATACAAAAATACGAATATTTACGGTTAACCGTAAATTTTAGCTATGAATTCTTACGGTTAACCGTAAATTTTAGCCATAAATCAACAATAATATCTGTCGATATATAACTGATTGTTGCTTCTGTTAAAATCAAAAAGCTCTGCCAATGGCAGAGCTTTTTTGATTCATTGGTGGAGAATTTTAGTACATTCCACCCATGCCACCCATACCAGGATTAGGCATAGCTGATTCTTTTTCTTCTTTAATATCAACCAACACACACTCGGTAGTAAGGAGCATTCCGGCGATTGAAGCAGCATTTTCAAGGGCAACGCGTGCAACCTTGGTAGGATCAATTACACCTGCAAGCATAAGATCTTCGTAAACCTCAGTGCGGGCATTAAAACCATAATTGCCTGAACCTTCGCGCACTTTCTGAACAATAACAGAACCTTCGAGGCCAGCATTCTCAACAATTTGCCTCAATGGCTCTTCAAGGGCACGTTTAACAATTGCAACTCCGGTTTCTTCATCTTCGTTTTCAACCTTTAAACCATCCAATGCGGAAATTGCTCTGATGTAAGCAACACCTCCACCAGGGATAATTCCTTCTTCAATGGCAGCGCGGGTTGCATGAAGTGCATCGTCGAAACGATCTTTCTTTTCCTTCATTTCCACTTCACTGGCAGCACCTACATAAATTACAGCAACACCACCGGCTAATTTGGCAAGGCGTTCCTGAAGTTTCTCGCGGTCGTAATCTGAAGTTGTGGATTCAATCTGTGATTTTATCATAGAAACGCGGGCTGCAATATCTTCTGAAGTTCCACGTCCGCTTACGATGGTTGTGTTTTCTTTGTCAACAGTAATTTTCTCTGCTTGTCCAAGATATGAAAGATCAGCATCTTCAAGGCGGTAACCTTTTTCTTCTGAAATTACAGTTCCACCTGTCAGTATAGCGATATCTTCGAGCATTTCCTTACGACGGTCACCAAAACCAGGAGCTTTAACAGCTGCAATCTTGAGCGAACCACGGATTTTATTTACAACAAGTGTTGCAAGGGCTTCGCCATCAACATCTTCAGCAATAATCAGCAGTGGACGTCCGGTTTGTACAGTTTTCTCGAGAATCGGTAAAAAGTCTTTCATTACTGAGATCTTCTTGTCATAAATGAGAATAAAAGGATTCTCATAAACAACTTCCATTTTCTCGGTATCGGTGATGAAATAAGGTGAAATATATCCTCTGTCAAACTGCATACCTTCAACTACTTTTACAGTAGTTTCAATGCCTTTGGCTTCTTCGATGGTGATAACACCTTCTTTTTTCACTTTATTCATTGCCTCGGCAATTTTTTCGCCGATGAAGCTGTCGTTGTTTGCAGAGATGGTAGCTACCTGAGTAATTTTTTCGCTGCCTTCTTCGATCTTAATAGATTGGGTGTGAAGATATTCAACAACTTTAGCAACCGCTTTCTCAATTCCACGTTTCAGGTCCATTGGATTTGCACCTGCTGTAACGTTTTTCATACCGGTAGTAACAATTGCCTGAGCCAGAACGGTAGCAGTTGTAGTTCCGTCACCAGCAATATCAGCTGTTTTTGAAGCTACTTCTTTAACCATCTGAGCGCCCATATTCTGCACGCCATCTTTCAATTCAATTTCTTTGGCAACGGTAACGCCGTCCTTTGTAACTATAGGAGCTCCATAAGCCTTGTCGATAATTACATTACGTCCTTTAGGACCTAAAGTAACTTTAACTGCATTTGCAAGGGCATCAACCCCTTTTTTCAGCTCTTCGCGGGCTTCGGTATTGTAAATAATCTGTTTAGCCATTTTTTTTAATTTTTTACTGTTCAACAATTCTTAATCAAAATTAGATCACGGCAACAATGTCTGACTCACGCATGATCAGATAATCATTGCCATCAATGGTAATTTCTGTTCCGGAATACTTTCCGTAAAGCACAAGATCGCCCACTTTTACAGTCATGGGTTCATCTTTCTTGCCAGGTCCAACGGCAACAACATTTCCGCGTTGTGGCTTTTCCTTTGCAGTGTCAGGAATAATAATTCCGCCGGCTGTTTTCAGTTCTGCTGCGGCAGGTTGTATCAATACACGGTCAGCCAATGGCTTTACATTCACTTGGGTCATTGCTATTAAAGTTTAAGTTTTACAATTATAGTGTCTTTGTTCCGGCAGTTGTCATAATTTATGCCAAAGTAATTTTTTGGCATTTGAAATAAAGTATGATTTGCCGGCTCGATGGCTTTAAATACTGATTATAAACTCTTTAACAAAAGTTAAAAGTCCATAAATCAACTTTACAGGTAGAATTAAAACAAAAAAAATGTCAGACTGTTGTGACAATCTGACATTTGAGGTTATAACAGGAAAAGACTATTCGGCAGGAGGAGCCTGAAAATCCTGAACAGGAGCAGCCTGCTCGTTGATAAGTTCACGGAGTTCAGTATCAGTAGAAACTCTGGTTACGTTGCGGGGAATCACAAAAATTGAGAATAAACTGAGGGCCAAAAGGATAATAGCCAGCGTCCATGTGGTTTTCTCCAGGAAATCCGCAGTTTTCCTCACACCCATAAACTGGTTTGAGGAGGCAAAGTTAGAGGCCAGGCCACCACCTTTTGAATTCTGGACTAAAACGACCAGACTTAGTAAGACACATGCGATCAGTATAAGTACTGAAACTAAGATATAAGCTCCCATTGTAATGTTTTGTTATTGAGGTTAATTCACGCGTTTAACAGATCGTCCTGTATTTTTGCAATTTGGGCTGCAAAGTAAGTACTTTTTTCCGGATTATTCAAACTTAATCGCTGATAAATTTTTATTGCCTTTTCATGATTGCCCTGCGACAGATAAATCTTTGCAAGTGTTTCAGTTACAATACCCTCCAGATCAACCGCACTCTTATGTGCTTTGTCAACCGGATTGAAAAATTCCTTTTTTGGCTTGCTGATGCGAGGTTCTGTTTCAATAAACCGATCGATTATTGCTTTATTTGAAACTTCAATTCCTGATGTTTTTCTATTATCAGTTTCCTTTTCATCCGAATCCGGATGAAGTTCAGCATCATCGTTCTCAAGTGATTTTTCAAGGCTGTAAATACTGAGTTGCAAACCTTCAAGTAATAAATCATCAGAGAATGATGTATCTTCTTCAAAATGAGAAACAACAGGCCCGGGTTGTTTTTCAAATTGAATCTGCAACTCGTTTTCAGTTGAGTATTTCTCTCCGGCAACAATTTCAGAATGATCTTCATGGGAATCGTGTTGCAGCTTTTCGACCGATTCACTTGCGATCTCTGCCAGCCTTCGGTTTACAATATCACGTAAGTGAAGCAAGTGGGCTTCTTCATCACGGGAATCCGGCAAACGGCCATCGGCTGCTGAAATTTCACCCGAAAACTTTTCCGGGTGAACCTCAGGAATCTCAGAAGTGATTACCTCAATGGGCTCAACATTTTGTTCAATTTCCTCAATTTCCGGAGCATGTGGCTCAGTTTCGGGTATTTCGGCAATGATTTCCTCTTCAGCTTCTGCTACCTCAGCAGTAAAAGTAACTTCAGGTGCAAGCTTTTGTGCAGGAAATACTCCGGAAGTTTCACTAAGCCGCTCAATATGTCGCCTGAGTAAGCCTCTGTCACCAGCATATGCTGCGGCAATTTTCAGTCGGCTGCTGTAACGTATATGATTTACATTCCGCGAGTTAAGGGCAAGCAAAATATGAGCAATCTGACAATATGGAAATTCATGTGCCAGATGTTCGATTTCAGGCAAGGTGGCATTATCCAGCAATGCAGGATTTGACATATATTTTTCAAGCCGTGTTGTATTCATCTGGCTACCAGTTAACTACTGCTTTATTGAAAATATCTTCAACCAGCTCTACGGTTATTTTGGAAATAAGATCGGCTTCTACGGCACTCAGGTTCAGACTGCTGCTATAGTCCTGAAAGCGGCTGAATGACGTCTCAAAATTGTCTTTCGGGTTGAATTTATTTGTATATCTGACATTGACCGTAATCTTTAAACGGATGAGAGCGGCTGTTTGCTGACCGGTAATAGCCACTGGCTCAGTGGAGTAGCCCGTGATTTCACCTTCAAAATGCAGATCTCCGTTGCGGGGAATGTTGGCAAGACTTGTTTGGGATGAAAACTTATCGCGAAGCGCATCTGAAAATGTCTGGCTTAATGACGGCTGAACAAGCTCGGCTTTGTTAGGGAACGTGATAACCGAAACAGTTTTGGCTTCGGGTGGCACAGAGGCACCGGTGAAGGAATACACACCACAGCTACTCAGAAAAACAGAAAATCCTGAAAAAAGCAGGATCATTGACAAATAGTTCTTTGTCATTGTGAAAACGCCGATATTTTTAGTGGATGTCATACTCCTTGATTTTACGGTAAAGAGTTCGCTCAGATATGCCCAGTTCATTCGCTGCATTTTTTCGTTTACCTCCATGCTTTTCAATGGCTCGTTTTATCAGTTCAATTTCTCGTTTTTCCAATGAAAGAGACTCATCCAACACCTCATGAGTGTAAAATGAATCCAGCACAATGTGCTCGGAAGGAGTGCCATGATAACCTGTCTGCTCTTCAGGATCAGGGTTTTCAACATCATTAAAAAGTTGAGAAATAATGGGATGGTGTTCTCGGTTGAGATCGTGGCTTATACCACCCTGTTCAAGAATATCAACTACCAGCTTTTTCATTTCGTTGATGTCGCGTTTCATGTCAAAAAGGACTTTGTAGAGCAGTTCTCTTTCCGAAAAATCGCTGGTCACATGTTCTTTGTTATACAAAACGGGCAGATCACGGTTTTCATTTGGCAGGTATCGTTGCAGTATGGTTGCAGTAATCATTCTGCTCTGCTCAATAATTGAAATCTGCTCAGTAATATTTTTCAACTGCCTGATATTTCCCTGCCAGCGATAATTCATCAGCATCTGCTTTCCTGATTCATCAAGTTCGAGTGCCGGCATACGGTATTTTTCTGCAAAATCGATGGCAAATTTCCTGAAAAGCAGCACAATATCGTCCTTTCTTTCACGCAAAGGAGGCATGTAAATGGGGACAGTATTTAACCGATAAAACAGGTCCTGCCTGAATTTTCCTTTCTGGATGGCATCGGGAATATCCACATTGGTTGCAGCAACAACGCGGGCATCAGTTTTAATTACTTTGGATGATCCAACCTTAAAGAATTCGCCGGTTTCAAGTACACGCAACAGCCGCACCTGAGTGGACAATGGAAGTTCAGCTACTTCATCCAGAAAAATTGTTCCTCCGTTAACCACTTCAAAATATCCTTTACGTGCTTCGTGAGCGCCTGTAAATGAACCCTTTTCGTGACCAAACAACTCAGAATCAATAGTTCCTTCGGGGATTGCACCGCAATTAACAGCTATGTAGGGCCCATGTTTGCGGGCACTCAGGTTGTGAATAATCTGAGGAAATACTTCTTTACCAACACCACTTTCGCCGGTTATCAAAACCGTAATATCGGTGGGCGCAACCTGTCGGGCTATGTCAATTGCTCTGTCAAGCAGATTTGAATGTCCGATGATTCCAAAACGTTGTTTTATTGCTTGAATATCCATTATTGAATGATAAAAATTCTTTTGCAAAGTTACTACATCAATACAAAGAATCGGGCAAAATCAGATAAAAAACTGACATTTTGTCAATAGTTTATCTGTCGTGTCATATAAACGTCTGCCCGGGTGAAGTTATTATTCAATTGATCAATACATTAAAAGCAGAAATGTTTTAAAACAACATTTCTGCTTTTGGACGTGATGCAATAGCTAAAATAAAATAATCACTTTATCAGAAAGCACTCAGAAATTTGGCGGCAACCCATTTTTCATTGATATCAATCCTGTTCCATTCTCCTTTTTTCTCGTAAATCATTACTTCTGAGTCTTTTGAGAGTGAACCAAGAGCGGAAAATTCAGGACCGGGGCCAGATCGGATATTCAGCTTGTTGGCAGCCACTCTGGCTTTGGCCACACGGATAACCAACTTATCAGAAACCCATTCGTTGTTTGGGCCAATTCGCAGCCAGCCCGGCGAACTTTCAAAAATATCTACAATAGACCCGGCACTCAGGACTGACACAACAGGAAAATTCGTACCAGCTCCCTTCCTTACATTGACTTTAGATGCCATTACAATTCCTGATTCAGTTGATTTAACAGGTGCCGAAACAGTCACTCCGGCAGGCCTTCCACCCATAGCAGTAAGCTCAGCCTGAATCAAAGGAATAAAAGTAGCATTTGCATTTTCAACCTTATTCCCACCGAAAAATGCAGTGCCGGGACAGCTCTTTGTTGATCCTTTTCCATTGAGCCTAAGCCCATTATTAAGATCGTACCAATGATGATAAACAATATGATCGGTATCGGCGGGCAATGAAAATTTGTGGCAGAGCATTGCATTTAGTTTAATAATCGTATCAGCATGGGCACTGCTCGGAATATCCTTTCCTATATCGAAATTGCCGAAATGCTCAATACAAATCCCACGCGAATTGTGGCCTTTGATTCCAATCGGAACATCATTTAAAGGTCTGCAAACAGCAACTTTTCCATCGGGGAATGTGGTGAGGGTTTGTGCGATATTGCTCCAATTGTTGGTTACCATGTGATAATTCTTCATGGATTTCAGACGTTCAAAATGATTACTTCCGGTAAAATGCGTGTAATCGGGGAGGTAGGTGTGATGGTTCTGAATGAGTTTTATTACCCTGCTGACATGCTGAGCAGCTAACCAATCGCCAAATTCAGTAATATCCATCAGGTGAAATCCGTATTTAGTTTCCATAAATGCGATTTTTTAGGTTTGTGAATTAAATTGATTGACAATCAGTTAATAACAATCAGACCGAATAAAAGGTTTACTTTAACATTCAGCGAAAAATTACTTACCGTTTCGCCCATTCAAATAGAAATATTGTTGGGATATAAATCCACCATACATCTATCCAAATTTGATTGCCCTCTGCAGAAAAGATACAGCTTCGTTTTACAAACAATTCAAATTAAAAACATTTACCAGCCGGGTTAAGTGAATACCATAACTCAGGTGTATTTATATCCAAAATGAAAACTGTTCTAAATTTTGGATACAAGCCTATGAGAAAGATCTTACCCATTATCATGCTGTTGCTGATAATTTCAGTTGAAGCATTGGCACAACAAACCATTACAGGTCGGGTAACGGATGCCAATACCAGAGAAACCCTTCCCAGCGCCACTGTAAGAATTTTAGGGACAACCACCGGAACGGTGACTGATATGGACGGAAATTATTCCATAATGACAATCAGTGCCGATGACATTCTGGAATTCAGCTATGTTGGATATACAACACAAAAAGTTAAACCAGGCTCCAATACGGTTGTCAATATAGCGCTGACCCAGGATGCCAAAACCATAGAAGGTATAATTATTACCGCTATCGGCATTAAAGCCGAAAAGAAATCGCTGGGTTATGCAGCCCAGGAAGTTGGAGGATCAGAACTTGGCAATTCAAAAACAGGCAACATTGTAAATGCATTGAGTTCGAAAGTTGCCGGACTTGAAGTCATCAGTTCAGCCGGAACACCGGGCGCATCAGCCAGTATAACCATACGCGGGCGTTCATCGTTAAGGGCATCGGGTAATTCACCATTGTTTGTGGTGGATGGTGTACCCATCGACAATAGCTACGATGGTAGTTATGTTTATGACTACTCAAACCGCGCCATTGATTTGAATTCCGACGATATTGAATCGGTTTCGGTACTAAAAGGAGCGGCTGCAGCTGCGCTTTATGGCATCAGGGCTGCAAACGGAGCCATTCTGGTTACCACCAAATCAGGGAAATCTAAAGGAGGAGCAAGTAAAAGTATTTCCTTCAAAACCTCTGTCGGTTTTGACCAGGTAAACAAATTGCCTGAGCGACAATCCTTGTATTCTCAGGGAACCGGAGGCAAATACTCTTCGACATCCAATGCCAGCTGGGGCGCACTCATAGACACATTGCGCTATGACGGATCGACCAATGACCTGAAAGACAGAAACGGCCGAATCGTAGGAATGAGCGATCCTGCAGCAACGGAAATGCGCGTGAATGCATATCCTGTTGATGACTTTTTCCAGACTGCCATGACCAGCAATACATACCTGAGCATGTCGGGAAATAACGAAAACGGCAGCTATATTTTTTCATTGGGACATCTGGATCAATCCGGGATTGTGCCATTCAGCCATTTCTGGCGGACCAATGTAAAAATTGCAGGCGACTCAAAATTATCAAATAAACTCAAAATTTCAGGTTCCGCCAATTATTCAAACTCGCTGAATAACCTTACGCAGAAAGGCAGCAATCTTTCGGCTGTAATGGTAGGATTGATGCGAAACACCCCAACATTTGATCTGACCAATGGCTCTGATGATCCGGCCAACGATGCTTCTGCTTACATGTATCCTGACGGAACTCAGCGGAATTACTACTCACAGTACGACAATCCCTATTGGTCAATCAACCGGAACAAAGCGCGGGCTGAAGTGAACCGCATCATAGGAAATACTCAGGTTGATTATGACCTGCTCCCATGGCTCAAAGCCATGTACCGTGTGGGGATTGATCATTACGGAGAAAAACGCAATTCGTTTTTCGACAACAATTCCAGTGATACGCCCAACGGATATGTCACAGCCAATACTTACTTCTTTACAGGAATAAACTCAGACCTGCTGCTCAGTGCCGAGAAACAACTAACCGAAGACTTAAAGCTTAATGTATCGGCCGGACACAACTATTATGTCAAGGAAACTTACTTCAACTATCAAAGAGGTGATTCTCTGATACTTCCAAATTTCTACGACCTCAGCAATACAGCTGTTACTTCGGGCGACGACAGCAAGTCGGCTTACAAAATTGCCGGGGCTTATTATGATGTTAAACTGAGTTACAAAGGAGTACTGTATTTTAACACAACAGGTCGTAACGACTGGTCGTCAACACTTGCCAAGGGAAACAATTCTTTTTTCTATCCTTCATTCAACACCAGTTTTATTTTTTCTGAAGCTCTGAATCTGGATCGCGGGAAGGTATTTAGTTATGGGAAAGTGCGGGCATCGTGGGCAGAGGTTGGGAATGATGCCGATCCATACTCACTGCGCAATTATTTTGCTGCCATAACCGGTGGAATAAACGGACAGACTGCATTCGCAACTGAACGCACCATAGGCAACGAAAATCTTAAGCCGGAAACAACCCGCTCTTCGGAATTTGGATTTGACCTCCGGTTTTTCAACAATAAAATTGGCCTTGATTTCGCTGTTTATCAAGCGAAAAGCATAGGACAGATTGTACCTGTGCCGGTAGCTTATTCAACCGGGTATGAGTTTATGGTGCTGAATGCGGGTGTAATCACCAATAAAGGTATTGAGGCTCAGCTTTTCATTACTCCGATTGCACGGAAAGGTTTCAACTGGGATATGATGTTCAACTTCACAAAGAACAGGAACATGGTGGAAAGCCTTCCTGATGGAGTCCCCTTGCTTGATTTCCAGACTACCGGTGTTTCAAGCACCCGCTCGGTTGCCATTGCCGGACAGCCCTATGGAGTGCTTTACGGATCGCGATATCTCAGGAATGAAGATGGTGACATAATGGTTGGAGATAATGGTTATCCGCTGGTTGATGTAACTGCCGGAGTAATAGGTGATCCAAATCCCGATTTTATGCTCGGGTTCCGGAATACATTCAATTACAAAGGAATACAAGTATCGCTGCTGTTTGATATCAGACAGGGAGGCGATGTATACAACGGAACTAAAAACGTAATGACATCACTGGGAACCAGTAAAAACACAGAAAACCGGGATGAAGACTTCATTTTTCCGGGCAAAAACATAAATACCGGGCTACCGAATGACGTTGTTGTAAAACGTGATGCCAGATATTATTCAGCTCAGGGCGGGTTGGCCGGTCTATCGGAAGCAGCCATTGAAGATGGTTCATTTGTGAGACTCCGCGAACTCAGCCTATCCTATAACCTGCCTGTCAAATGGCTGGGCAAAACACCCTTCAGGAGTGTAAATCTCGGCATCAATTCCCGAAACTTATTGCTCTGGACAAAATACTCAGGCATTGATCCAGAAACTAATCTTTCAGGAGTTTCCAACAGTCTGGGCCGGGATTACTTTAATATGCCCAATACCAAAAGTGTGGAGTTCAGCCTTCAATTGTCGTTATAATCATCATCAACACCCTGAAATATGAATACAAAATCATTCATCATAAGGCTTCCATTGATGCTCATGGGAGTCATGCTTTTCAACAGTTGCGAACTTGAAGATGCCAATGTAAATCCCAACCGGCCGACTGAAGTACCTCCTTCGGTGATGCTGCCCTTTAATCAGGAGCGCTTGGCCCGCCTGAATATCGGCACAACCCAGGTAATGACAGGAATATTTATGCAATACTACGAAGGCGTAGATAACCATCCGGTGCAGGTTCAGCAATATATTCTGAATGAAGCCCTTTACGTGGACTGGAACTGGAATGACTACTACGATGGCCCCATGGTAAACCTGAAAGTAATGATCGAACTGGCCGAAAAAGAGGGATCATTCCATTATGCGGGGATTGGCAAAGTATTGCTGGCCAATTGCCTGGGCAATATAACATCACTATACGGTGATGTGCCTTATAAGGAAGCACTGAAAGGCTCTACAAACCGCAATCCCGTTTATGATTCTCAAAAAGAAATTTATGAAGCCATTCAACAATTGCTTGATGAAGGCGTTCAGCTTCTGGAAACAGAATACGCGGGGAAGAAACCAGCTTCTGATGATATAATGTTTGGCGGTGATGTTAGTAAATGGGTAAAAGCAGCATGGGCGCTTAAAGCCCGCTATTACTTGCACCTTAGTAAAAAAACCGGAGAACTTGATTACAATCCTGCTGAAAAAGCGCTGGAAGCGACAGCAAATGCCATGACTTCAGGAGAGGGAGATCTGATGTTTCAATATGGTTATTCTGCGTCGGAATACAATCCCTTTTATTCCTATACGCTGCTTAATTATATTTTGCCTCATCCTAACTTTACAAATCTATTGTTGCTGACAAATGATCCACGCAAAAATTTTTACTACAAAAAGAAGTTCGGAGAATCAACCCTCAATGGATTGTACTTTACTTCAACTGCTTCGCCTTCGCTGCTGATGACCTATCATGAGGTAAAATTTATTGAGGCAGAAGCCCGTATCAGGATAAATCCGGGAGATCCGGCAGCACAAATTGCATTGAATGAAGCTGTCAGGGCGAATATCGGTAAAATTACAGGAGGCACAACCAGCAATGAAACAATCCTCAGCTTTCAGGAGGCCTATTGTGTGCTGAACGGAAACTTTGATCACGATCTTCAAACAATCATAAAGCAAAAATACATTGCACTGTTTTGCAATATTGAATCATGGACTGATTACCGTCGCACCGGATTTCCTGAACTCACCCCCAACACAGGAGGCGACCACAATCAGAATCCGGGAGGCGCCATTCCACGCAGGTTTGCTTATCCGCAAACTGAACGCTTGTTCAACAATAACTTTCCGGCAACCTTACCAACACTACAGGATAGATTTTGGTGGGATATGTAATTGAATATCAGAAGAAAGCGGGATGCTAAATTTTCACCTGACAGCAAAAAACTGTCAGGTTTTTTGTGATTGTTTGCAGGCGCATTAATGAATTCACTGAAAAAACTTATTTTGACACTTATTCCTGAATATCTGCTGAAATCTTACCTTTGCCGGTTACCAGAAACAGGTAAGAGAAAATGAAGGAAGAATCTGATGATAAACCTTTGGTAAGCCGACTCAAGCGCGGAGATAAAAAAGCTTTTGAGGAGATTTTCCGGAAATACCGGGAAAAGGTTTACTATTTTGCCATCAGATATTACAATTCACCTGAAGATGCCGAAAATGTGGTACAGGATGTTTTTATCAAAATATGGGATGAGCGGGCAGGGCTTAAAGAAGAACTCTCCCTGAACAATTACATTTACACCATCACCAAAAACCACCTTTTCAATATTCAGCGGAAGAAGATCAACGAAAAGGCTTACCGGGAATACATAACCGGACATCTGACACAATCATCCAATCTTGAAAATGAGCTGATTTACGCCGACCTTAAAGAAAAAATCGACAAGGTAATTGATGATCTGCCGGCACAGCGCCGAAAAGTTTTTCAACTTGGAAATATTGAAGGGTTTTCAAATAAAGAGGTCGCTGCCTTACTCAGCCTTTCGGTAAGAACCATAGAAGTGCACAAAAGCCTTGCCATCAAGACGGTTAAAACTGCTCTGAAAAAAATATTAAACTGATCGCTTAAGTAAAACACCTTCACCAGGTGTATAAAATACAGAACCAGAAAAATGAAAAACAAACTGAAACCAAATATATTTGCCCGTTTTTACGCTGGATTAATGAATCCAAAGGAAGAGCGGGAGTTGCTTTCATCGGAAGAGATTGATTCCCTTATGAAAAAACAGTGGGATAATCCTGAAGAAATGAAATCAGCAACCAGCAAACCGGACTTCGATGCCCTGTTTCAGAAAATTGATCATCATACTTCAAAACAAAAACCTTTAATAAAGCTGACCTTCCTGAAAATTGCTGCTGGACTGGCTATAATGACAGGTCTGACTGCAGTGCTTTACTTTGCATTCAATCAAACAATTTCCCCCGCACAAATGCAGTTAACTTCTGCGAAAGGACAAGTTGTTGATTTTACCTTGCCCGATGGTTCCAAAGTATGGCTGACAGGCGAAAGCAGCATCACTTATGAGAAAACATTCGTTAAAAACCGATTGATTGATCTTCAGGGTCATGCTTTTTTTGATGTAACAAACAACAACACCCCTTTCAAGGTCATAACCGGTGGCATTGAAGTTGAAGTTACCGGAACATCATTCAGTGTGATGAATTTCTCAGATTCACCCGAAGCAGAAATCATTCTGGTTGATGGAAGTGTAAATGTTTCCGCAAATGGGGGAAAACTGTTTGCCAGTATGGTGCCAAACGAAAAGCTTATTTTCAGCAAAACTGATGGATTGTTCAGCATAGAAAAAGTCAATGCGAAAGAACTTACTTTGTGGAAAGAAGAAAAGATTTCGTTCAGCAATACTCCGCTACCCGAAATTGCAAAGGCATTGGAACAGCGCTATGGAAAATCTTTCAGCGTTGAAAATGGTGCAGCAACCTACAATTTCACTTTTGGTCTTTCCACAGAAACCTTATCTGAAACGCTGGAACTGATCATTACCCTGGCACCTGTTACCTACAGAATTGAAGGTGAAACCATTGTATTTGAAAAAGCGGATTTAAAATAAGATCCGTTTTGTCACTTCGTCAGGTTGTCAGTTTGCCGATGCACTTGTTTCTCCATCCCATAATCAAAAGTTGTATAACAGTACCTTACTTTATTAAAATTGCCACCAAAGCACTAAAACACCAAAAATCACCAATTTAATACATTCATTTTGTGTAATTTGGAGTCTTGGAGACACTTCGGCAGGCTCAGTGCATCGTTTGGTGGCAAGAATTTTTTTGATTTTTACCGGACAATAGTGTTATTCAACATAAATTTTCATGTTTTATAACATGTATTATTTTTTTTGAAAAACTGGCTTATCTTTAGAGGCTAAACCGGAATAAAATTTAAGGTGATTTACAGCAGAGACAACTGTTTGCTTTATCTGTCAATAAAACAATTGCAAAGCTTTATGCTTCTGCTTTTGCTTATCCTTTCCTCTTTAACTTATGCCCAGCAAACCGAAAGATACAACCTCAGGTTTGAAAACAGACCACTTAAAGAAGTGCTTGGCGAAATCACAATTCTAACCGGTTATGAATTTGCCTACAGCGATACTGAGGTTCGGAGCAGCCGTAAAATTTCTGTATCGGCAAGACAAAAAACCGCGGAGGAACTAATTCTTATTGTGGCTGGCAATGCAGGCCTTGAGGCGTTGTTTACAGAAAAAAAAGTGATTCTCAAGCTGTTAAATGACGAACAATTCTACATCATCAATGGCAAAGTAACCGAAGCTTTGAATGATTTGCCCATTCCCGGGGCACATGTTTTTCTTACCTGCAAAACCAGTGGCACCTTTACCGATGAAGAAGGCAGGTATAGCCTTAAAGTGCCGAAGGATTGCAATACTGTCAGGTTTTCATGTATGGGTTTTACTGAACAGGAACAGATTATCAGAACAGATACACTGCTTAATATCAGGCTTCAGGCAGATATTAAAACTTTGAGCGAAACAGTGGTTGTTGCTTTTGGTGAAGAGCCGGAAGACCTTTTAACCGGAGCTGTTTCATTTTTGAGAATGGATCTTTACGATCAGACCAACTCCTCATCCTTGAATGCAGCAATGCAATCTGAGATTTCAGGTTTGCTGATTCAGGCTAACGGAGGCACCCCTGCTTCAGGTTTTAACATCAACATTCGTGGAATAAGTTCGATCAATGCCGGCAACCGCCCACTTTTTGTGGTTGACGGCATACCCATTATAACAGGAGATTATTCACAGCTCGATTTCAGCGGACAATCCATTGATGCCATCAGCGATCTGAGCATTAACGATATAGAATCCATCTCAGTATTAAAAGATGCTGCGGCAAGTTCTTTGTTTGGTTCCAATTCATCAAACGGCGTTATTCTGATTAATACAAAAAGAGGCGTTTCGAACCGAAACAGGATAGATTTATACAGCTACTTCGGACTTCAACAAACCGTTGGCAGGCTTGACATGCTTGATTCGCGTCAATGGATGAACCTGATGAACGAACAAGCTTTGGCTGAGGGCAGAACTCCTGAATACAGTCAGGAAACCATTCTGAATTATCCAATCAATACAGACTGGCAGCAGGAAGTGTTCCGGACTGCGCCAACCCGCGATATCGGGCTTTCGCTCAGCGGTGGAAACGACAAATCGCAACACTACATCAGTGGTAACTTTTTCGATCAGGAAGGTATCATAATAGGTTCAGACTTCAAGCGCTATAATCTGAGAATGAATTACGATTACAAGATCAGCGACAAGCTGAAAATTGAATCAGGAAACAGCTTTGCCTACTCTGTAAATAACCGCGTTGAGGGCGACCAGACACTGAATGGTCCTCTTCCCAATGCCATATCTCTATCGCCGATATTTCCGGTGTACAACAGTGACGAAAGTTTCAATAACGATGGATCATATGCCAATCCGGTTGCAATAGCAACGCTTGAAAAAAACCTGACCTATACCTATCGGAACACCTTTCATTTTAAGGCCAACTACGCTCTGGCAGACAATTTAAATCTCCGAAGCCTGACAGGACTGGATTTCTACAACCTCCGTGAGCAGGCATTTGCACCAAAAACAACCCGACAAGGAGCCAAATACAATGGATTGGGCATTGAAGCAACCAGCAATGCACTCAGGTTTTACCACACCACATACCTTGACTATTCGTTGGTTCGATCGCTCAACCGGCTATCAGTAACAGCAGGTTTAAGCCTTGAGAGCAACCGTCAGCACGATACTTTTTTGCGTGCTCAGAACTTTGCAGGTACCAGTTTTGAATTTCTTCAGGATGCGGCAACTCCGGTTTCCACACAATCCTATGAAACCGAAGCTAATGCCAACTCACTCTTCTCACGTATTCAGTATGGTTATGATGAACGATACATTTTTACTTTGAATCTGCGACGCGATGGTTCATCAAAATTTGGAAAGAACAATCGTTTCGGATTATTCCCCTCTGTTTCAGGATTATGGTATGCCTCGAAGGAGGATTTTTTCAAAGTCAGCGCAATTTCCAGACTTATACTATCGGTCAGCTATGGCATTACGGGCAACGATCAGATCGGCGACTTTTTATCGCTTGATCTTTATTCTGCCGGTAATAATTATGGTGGCGATGGGGGAATTAGTCCATCTCAACTTGCCAATCCAAACCTGCGATGGGAATCAACAAGCCATTTTAATCTGGGAACACAGATCGAATTATTCGGCAGTATCAACATAAGAGCTGACTATTATAACAAGCAAACCAAAGACCTTCTGCTTCAAAAACCAATGCCAACATCCACCGGACATGCTTTCATCATGTCTAACATTGGCAAAATTGAGAATCAAGGAGTAGAAATCTCTGCTATCATTCCCATTATCGAAGGGCCTTTCAGATGGGATGCAATGCTGAATTTTACATGCAACCGCAACAAAGTACTTGAACTTTATGAAGATCAACCAATTCGTAATATTGGCAGAGCAAGCAGCAGCATTGAGGTAGGCGAACCGGTATCATTTTTCTATGGATTTAACTCGCTGGGGGTAAACCCTGATGATGGAAACCTGATTTACGAAGACCTTAACGGAGATGGAAAAATCAATGACCTAGACCGAAAAAAGATCGGCAGTCCGCATCCGGTTTTCTATGGAGGCATTGGAAGCAATTTATCATGGAAGAATTTTAGCTTTGATTTCAGATTTTCATTCTCATATGGCAACAGTATTTTCAATTCAACCCGTATCTACACCGAAACCATCTCACTCAGCAATCAGACAACTGCCATTTTGCGCCGCTGGCAAAATCCGGGCGACATAACTGATGTACCAAAAGCTTCGGTTTATAACCAGCGGTTTTCATCGCGTTTTGTTGAAGATGGTTCCTTTTTAAGACTGAAAAATGTCAGACTTGGTTATGAACTACCCGAAAAGTTAATTGCCAGAGTCGGACTCAGCCGCTTGCAGATTTTCGTGGCAGGGAAAAATCTTCTGACATTTACAAGATACTCGGGCATGGACCCGGAAATTAATTACAATGGATTGAATCCGATTGCATTGGGCACCGATTTCTTTACCTGCCCGCAACCTAAAAGTTTAATGATAGGCTTATGCGCAAGATTCTGATATTCGTATTACTGATTTTTGCATCCTGCGAAACTGACCTTGATCTCAGGCCAAAAATGCAGATATCAACTGAAGAAGCCTTCAGCAACCGCGAAAATGTGCAGGCTGCACTTACCGGATGTTACGATGCCCTGCAGCTGCAGCATTATTACGGGCGAAATCTGGTGATAGTGGGTGATCTGGCATCAGACAACAGCATTGCCAACGGTACAAAGGTTGAGTATTATGATGTGGATAAAAACAGCCTTCTGGCCAATAATATTCTGGTTGAGGGAATATGGGCGGATATCTACGTGGCGATAAACCGCGTGAATTATATGCTTTTCAGGTTAAGTGATGTTTCATTCCTTTCGGAGGATGAAATGAAAGATTATAAAGGTCAGTTGCATTTTCTGAGGGCTCTTCACTATTACAATCTGGTCAGGTTGTATGGCGGTGTTCCTCTTAAGTTATTGCCGACACTAAACGATTCGCATGAAAACTTCCTCCCTCGCAGTTCTGAAAATGTGGTATACAGCCAGATTATTGCTGACCTGGAATCTGCCCGCATCAATATTCTGAATACCCAAACACACAGAGCAACTGTTGAAGCAGCTACTGCATTGCTTGCAAGCATATCTCTTACCCGTGGAAATGCAGAAAATGCCCTTCTGTATGCCGATCAGGTTCTGCAATCCTTCCCAATGCTTGAAACATCATACGAAGCTCTTTTTTCAAGCAACATAGCTCCCGGGCGCGAAATACTGTTTTATGTGCCCTTTAGTGCCACCGACAAAAACAGGCTTGCTGAATATAATTTTCCAAATACACTTGGAGGCAGGCATGAAAATGCGCCTGCTTCCGTACTAATTAATATCGACACTTCAGACAGTCGAAAACCATTGATTGCAGCTTCATACGGAGGTAAATATTATACAAAAAAATATGCCGACCTCATTACAGGCAGCGACAGGGTAATCGTTCTGAGAACCGCCGAAATGTACCTGATCAGGGCAGAAGCCAATTACCAGATTGATTCTGTCGGAAATCTCGGTATGATTCTGTCGGACATCAATGTCATTCGCAATCGTGCCGGCTTACCACAAGTAACATCGGGTACATTCACCTCGCTTCGCAACATCATTGAAAGAGAAAAACAGATTGAATTTGCATTTGAAGGCAAAAGATGGTTCGACCTGATCCGAACGGGAAGGGCTGTTGATCTTGTACCCACTGTTACTCAGCCATGGCAAATGCTTTTCCCGATACCGCTGAGTGAAATTCTGACCAACACCAAAATCAGCATTGAAGATCAGAATGAGGGATATTGAGTATAATCAGGCAACGAATTACAGATGATTTTTATACAGAATTAAGTATCTCCTAAAATCCACAGGTATTGCGATTTAAGCGGCGTATGAACACAAGCCTTGACTTTCATGTTGATATGGAGTAATTTTGAATTACTTAACCAAAAACAACAAAATCATGGCAAACCTACCGTTTCCCCAATTTTTGCAGCGTTATGGCATTACACTGCTTTTCAGTTCAGATCCCAGTGTAATTCCCGGAGCCATTATTGAAAAAAGAAAACAAGGATATTTCTGTGTGGGTAAGCTGGAGCAGGTTTTCAAAGATCCGCCACCAGCCTGGAATACTGTGCTTCAACCAGCTAATCTTGTTTATGGAACGGTACAGCGAAGCCTTAGCCTGACAGGTAAGGCAAGCCTGAATGAATTTGGTATAGGTATCAATGGAGGACTTTCCAAAGCCCGTTCGGTTGATTTCTTTATTTCCGGGGTAAAGTGCAGGGTTTTTGAAAATCAGTCAAAAATTACCTTGATTCCAAGGCTTCAGGAGCTCAGAAAGTCAAATAAAGCTTTGTGGAAACTGGTTAACAATAACCGGATAGCTGATTACACCTACTATGCAACTGAAGTTACCGCTGATTTTGCAGTGGAAGGCAATGCCGACCTGAGGGCAGAAATTGAGAACAAGATTACTTTAGGAGGCGGGGCATCTGTGGATTGGAAATCGAAGTCAAAATTTGTGATTTCGCAAAATGATGCCATTCCTTTCGGGTTTTCGGGCTGGACCATTTAATTACGTTTCAAACGCCATATCCTTAACCGATCAGGACTAATCCTGCATAATGATTATCTTTCTTCGGTGCAATTTGCCGTTTATTTCGCAAACCAGCACATATACTCCCGATGCCAGATTTCCAACGGACAGCGTTATCATGTCCGATTGTGAATATGATTCTATGTAAATAACACTTCCGCTTAAGCTTGTCAATGAAACCGTAACAGAATTACCTGAAAATTCAGCAAGCCGGATATTCAATGTTTCTTTGGCAGGAACCGGAAAAACTTCAATAATCGAAGGGGTTATATAATGATCAATTCCTGTGGTCGGGCAACTCCACACCAATTCATAACCTGCACGTGAGGTGAGATTATCTGATGAGAATTTCAGGGTAAACACATTTCCTGATGTCAAAAACGGCGAAGGAATTTCATTGCCTGAAAGTGCTGCAATCACTGGGGCATCGGTATTGATTCCATCGTAAATCCATAATGAATCAAAACCTGCTTCAAGGCTCAGGTTATTGAAAGTGAGGATAAGTGGTCCCTCCCATGCCGATTGTATGGTTTCGGTATATGTTTCATTGTTTTCATAACTCCACCATGGTCCACCGGAATCATAAATGGTATCGGTGCACAGATCAGCCGGATTATCACCAAACTTCTCCCCTATCAGATTCCAGAGCTCCGGATATCCATTGTCGTAACCAAGCGCCCATATGCCAATGCCTGCAATTCCACGCCTGTTTACCAGGTCATATTTGGCGCCAAGGCTTCGTTGGTCATCAAAAAAACACTGCCACCATTGCGAAGTAAAATAGCTGTAGTAAGGATTATAACTCCGGTAATCCCAATAATAATTTGCCGGGTTGTAATGGGTGGTATTTGCCCTGATATTTCGATAGGTAACTGCAACTCCATTGCCGGTGGTGGATGCCGGAAGTGTATTCGAACTTACAGGCCATTCGCGGCCATAATAAGGAAGACCGAGCAACAGTTTCGATTCAGGAACTCCTTGCGACTGATAATAAGAAAGCGAGCGGTTTACTCCATAGTTGAAAGATGAGGTGAGCGGCCAGAAACCCGAAACCGGACCGGCAAGTGTACTGCCGTTCCAATAATAGTCGTAAGCCATAACCATAATCAGATCGAGCCATGGCGTAATGGCAGGCAGATCAAATGTATTACTCCAGTTTACCGCCGGTGCTGCAATGCTGAGTTCGGCTTCCGGCAAGGCATTCTCTAAAGCATTTGACAGTTGAATGATGTAATTGGTAAGGCCTGCCTGTTGTGAAGAAGGAACTGCTTCAAAATCGAGGTTGATGCCATGGGCTCCGCGGGATGCAACCAGCGAAATCAGGTTATTGGTGAGCGTTTGCTGTGCCTGAGGATTTCCAAAAAAGCTTGCATGTCCCGAAAACAGCGTAACACACAAATGAACTTTTACACCGCGCGAAATGGCGGTATCTATTACGGCGGCATTATTCCAATCGTGAATGGTAACCGCCTCACCGTTTGCCGGATTTACTTCATAGGAAAAATAGCAGAGATCACTCAGCAAATCCCATTGATAATTCTGCCAGGCACTCCCGATCCAGTAAGGATGGTATCCAAAAACCCTTTTTTGAAGGACAGTGGAAGTTCTGTGGAAGCTTTCGCGACCTGAAAATCCATTTATACTGTCGTATTGATGATCGGTCATATATCCGGCTGCGCTGAACTCTTCTGATTGTTCCTGATGCACCGAAATGTTCTGCCCGAAAGCAAATACTGCAATAAAGGAAAGTATGATGATAAAAAGGATTTTGCTCATGGGAGTTTAATGAAAACAGAAAAAAGGAGATAGAAAGAGATTGTAATTACAGATAAAATCCCCGTTGACGCAAGGCTTCAAAAACCAGAACTGCAGTAGAAACGGATACATTGAGCGAATCTATACTTCCAAGCATGGGGATGATAATGCGCTCATCGCAAAAATCCAGCCAGGCCGGAGTAAGACCATCGGCTTCGGTCCCCATCACAAAAGCAACAGCATCCCGATAATCGTGGGTATGATAGTGTGTTGAAGCCTTCAGCTCAGCAGCATAAGTCCTGATTCCATTCTCTTTCAGCCATTGCTGAGCTTCAAGGGTTGAGCAGGCAACCACCTGACGCGAGAAAACACAACCCACACCACTGCGAATCACATTGGGGTTGTAGATATCCGTTAAAGGATCACAAACAATCACAGCATCGGCATTAACAGCATCGGCAGTGCGAAGGATTGCACCCAGATTTCCTGGTTTTTCAACCGATTCAAGCACAATTACCAATGGTTTATTGCGCAACTTTACATCTGTAATCTTCAACCAACGTGGAATCAGCAAAGCAATACAGCCATCGGAGCCTTCGCGGTAAGCGAGTTTTTCAAAAACCGGGCGGCTTACAAATGTAATTTTAGCATCAGCAGCGATACTTTTGTAATCTGATTCATGGGCAATCTCCTGACAAACAAAAAGTTCCGCAATCACAAATCCATTGGAAACAGCAATACCGGTTTCGCGGAGGCCTTCAACCACCACAAGGTTCTGTTTGCGGCGTTCACGAGATTTCTGCTGAAGCAAAACAAGATTTTTAATCTTCGGATTTTGTGGACTGGTAATCAGGTCGGACATAAGCTGCAGGATGACGAAATGCTTTGAGAGCAAAATTAGAGAAAATTCGCATCTTTGCACATTATAATGCATCCCATCTAATCACCCTGCCATGATAAAACTGCTGACCCCCGTCCATTGGAAAGATTACGAGCTGATTGACTCAGGAAATTTCGAAAAGCTGGAGCGTTTCGGCACACAGGTACTTACCCGGCCGGAACCGCAGGCTGTGTGGGATAAATCGATGAGTGAGCAAGAGTGGCAGCAAAGGTCGCAGGCCATATTCCGCAAGGAAAAAAGTGATCCCGAAAAGGGCAGGTGGATACTCAACAAAACTTGCAAAGAGCAATGGCAGATAGATTACAAATACAAATCCATCAGCATGAAGATGCGGCTCGGGCTGACCAGTTTCAGGCATATCGGTGTTTTTCCTGAGCAGGGCGACAACTGGGACTTCATTTTTGATAAAATTAAAGGAATGAAAACGACCCGCCCAAAAGTACTGAATCTGTTTGCTTACACCGGTGGAGCGTCGCTGGCTGCTTGTGCCGCAGGTGCTGAGGTGGTGCATGTAGATTCAGTAAAACCGGTAATCAGCTGGGCCCGCGAAAATATGGAAATCAGCGGTTTGGATGGGATTCGCTGGATTGTGGAAGATGCACTGAAGTTTGTAAAACGCGAAGTGCGGCGTGGTACCCGCTATAACGGAATTATTCTTGATCCGCCCGCTTATGGCCGTGGTGCAGATGGCGAAAAATGGGTTCTTGAAGAAAATATCAATGAAATGATCAAACTCTGCAGCGAACTCCTTGAAGAAAAAGAAAACTTCTTTATCATGAGCCTTTATTCAATGGGATTTTCATCGCTGATTGGCGAAAACCTGATTAAGTCAGCATTCGGCAAGAGAGAGAATATGGAATCCGGCGAACTTTTTCTGGTGGATGGATTTGATAAAAAATTGCCGTTGGGGACTGTGGTGAGGTTTTGAAATGTGAGGTTCAAGACATAGCACCGAAATTATTTCCTCAGGCAAGCTTCATCAAAATGGCATAAACCACAGGGCATACTTCTGCATTTTTCAATGACAGCTTCAGAATCTGATAAAAACGGCTACGGTCGGTATGCGGATATTCCCGGCAGGCTTTGGGACGATGGCGGTAAATGTGGCAATAATTATCGTCGTCAATAAACGGGCAGGGCGCAGTGTGAAAAACAAAATCGCCCTCTTCATCCAGCTTCAGGTGTTTTCCAACAAGATCAGAAGGCCTTACCTTTAGCTTTTTAGCCATAGCTTCCACATCGTTGTGGCTGATGGCCGGGCTGATGCTGCGGCAGCAGTTACTGCAATCGAGACAATCATACAACTCAAAAGCTTCATGGTGAAGTTTGTGAACTATATCATCAAGAGCCCGCGGATTGAGCTTTGCCAGCTTTTGAACAGTTTTTTGTAGTATTCCCTGATTGGCAGCAAACAATGCTTTTAATTTATCGGGAGCCGGAAAATCTCCGCTGCTCAGAGAAATATTACTTAAAGCCCCGTTGCTGTTTGATTTCATTGTAAGCCTGATTCAACTGCTTAAACTTTTCATGGGCAGCTTTCTGCACATCTTCACCCAGATGGGTAACCTTATCGGGATGATATTTCAGCGCCATTTTACGGTAAGCTTTTTTCACCTCTTCATCCGTGGCAGTTGCTGAAATTTCAAGTATGCGGTAAGCACTGCCTGAATCCTTGACAAACATTGCCTTAACAGATTCGAAATCAAGCGGACGTATGCCCATGTGCAAACACACACGACGCAAAACTTCTGCTTCGGCAGCATGAGGTTCTCCATCGGCCGATGCCACACCAAACAGAAAGTGAACCAGCTGAAGGCGTGAAGGATACTCCATGTTTTCCTGAATCTGTTCACAGATTTCATCCACATCAAGATCCTGACGGATAATTTCCCGCAAAAGCAGCAATAATCGCTCGGCTTCTGCTTCCCCGAACTGTTTGAGCAGAAACAGTTTCACATAGCTCAGTTCTGACTTGAGAATTTTACCATCGGCCTTCATAATGGCCGCTATCAGAACCAAAAGGCTGACCTTAAAGTCTCCCTCCTGAGTCGGGGTAAAACCTTTTTGTTCGTTACTATCGCCATTCATACTATCGAAAAGCGATCCGAAAACAAATCCAAGAATGCCACCTATCGGGCCACCCAAAGCCCAGCCAAGGCTGCCACCAATCCATTTACCAAAAGAAGTGAAAGACATAAGATCAGAAATAACAAATTACAATTTAAAGACTGAATCTGTATTTGCAGGCTTCAGATACTTTGTTAAGCAGTGAATAGTTTTTAAACGAATTATCTTTTACTGAATCCAAACTTTACTGATGCTCAGCTCAATCGGGTACAAAGGTATTAAAAGAATCTGCTGTTTATGGGCATCGCCCTGAAAAAGCAGTAAGAATTTAACAATAACATATCCTGTTTATGATCAGTGTATTACAAAATCCAAGCTATGCATGATCGGAAATTTTCTGATCTCATGATTTCTTCATTCCTGAAATGATTAAGTAATTCCGACAGCTCAAATGTATATACTGATGTATGAATACCAACCCTGATATTATGAGAAAAACCCTGATATTATGTTTTATGCTCCTTCAATGTCTGATTTCTCAGACTGCACTTGCCCAGGGTTACCTGATGCTTGCCGGGGGCGGGGGTGAAATTGACGGAGGCTGGAGTGACACACCTTACCGTTGGGTGGTGGATAATGCACAAAATAAAAGAATTGCTGTAATCAGCTATAGCCAGGCTACAGAATGGATTCCGAACTACTTTAAAAGCCTTGGGGCGATATCATCAAAAAACTTTTATATTCCAAACTATACAGTAGCCAATAGCCAATCCACCTACGACTCATTAATAACTTATGATGGCGTATTTATAAAAGGCGGAGACCAATCGGTTTATTACGAAAACTACCTCAACTCAAAAACGCAGCAAGCTTTGCAGGAGATTTACAATCGTGGCGGAGTACTTTCGGGAACATCAGCAGGTATGGCTATTTTGTCGCCAGTTGCTTATACAGCGCAAGGAGCAACTATTTATCCAGCTTCAGCACTGGCAAACCCATACACATCTCAGATTACCCTGAAAGATGATTTTCTGACAACCCTTGTGCACCCCTATATTTTTGATACACATTTTGTTGAAAGGGGGCGATTGGGCCGACTCACATCATTTATGGCAAACTGGTTCAAACAGCGCAAGGAGCTTGCCATTGGCGTTGGGGTGGACGACCGCACCGCGTTCTGTATTGCACCCAATGGCATTGGAACAGTATGGGGTACGGCAGCAGCTAACCTTTATTTCACCTCAGAGGATGCATTGCCTTTCGATACAACGCAAACGATGCTCCGAACCGGATCAATGAGAACCATTCAGCTGATACATGGCTGCTCAATCGATCTGAGCACATTAACAGTCAATGGATTTGACCAATTCATTCAACCTCCATTAACTCATGAATCCGGTTATCTGACCATACTGTTAAGTGGATCTGATCAGCTTTCAGAGCAAGCTTGTAATCACCTGATTCATAATGAAGGAACACCAGCCGACACCATTGTGATTATTACCGGCAGTACCCTGAATCAGGCAAATTCGCTTAAAGCTGTTTTACAATCTCAAGGAGCAATAAATGTTTTTATTGCTCAGGCACTTTCAATTAATCAGAACGACAATGAAACAGGTATAATCATTAATTGCGGGAAGAAATTTATCTTTCTTGCAAATGAATACAACAATCTTATGTCTTTTTGTGAAGGCCAGATCAACGGAACCAAATTGAATCAAAAAATAAGATCAGGGAATGTTGTAAGCTTTTTTGTTGGTGACAATGCAAGATATGCCGGTAAAACTGTAGTAAACAAATATATAGGATCCGGCGCTGCATCCTACAACGGATTACTGGAGTTTGATCCTGGCCTGGCATTGCTCAAAACCACTGCCATAATGCCGAATACTTATCTAAATGCTGACATCTATGAAAATACCGTTTCGGGATTGCCATATGCAATGGTCAGAGATTCACTCTCTTTTGGTTTGTATCTTACAGGCAACACTTTTGCCCGCTACACCTTTGACCAGGAAAACAAAACATTCATTGAATGCCTTGGCGGAACTGTGCCACTCATGATGCTTCACAACACAGGCACTTTCGCAGGCATTGCCGATCAGGGGCCGGGCGCGCTGTCGAGAAATGTAGCTGGATTTGAAACAATGCATCTGAGGTTTTTATCTCCTGGCGATACCATGAGGGTTGGGACTATGAGTCCGGGTTCTATTCATGAAGCCGATGAATCAGGTTTGAATATCTATCCGAATCCGGCACGGGAAGTACTGAATCTTCAACTTAAACCCGGAAAATATCAGCTTAGCCTCAGTGATTTATCTGGCAGGATGGTTTTTTCAGAATTTACTTCTGGCAACACAACCATTAACCTGAAAAATTACGGGAAGGGAATTTATTTTCTAAAAATTAATAATGATGTAAACAATCGCATCCTGGTCAGAAAGATAGTAATTTACTAAAAATCCGAAAAGTTCGATCGTGAAAGAAACGAAAAATTGCAAAATAATTTTGCAGGAATTTCACCTCTAATATGCAAACAATAACACCGGAGGAATAAGTAGTAACATCGCGAGTAAAGTCATAATCAGGATAAAAGGAAACAGCCATTTTGCCCATTTGTTATAGGGCACACCGGCAATTGAAAGTGCCCCCATGGTTACACCGCTGGTAGGAATAATCATATTGAAAATACCATCACCAAACTGAAAACACAATATTGCTGTTTGCCGGCTGACACCAACCAGATCGCTAAGTGGAGCCATAATGGGCATTGTGAGCGCCGCCTGACCCGATCCGCTGGGCACAAAAAAGTTCAGGAAACCCTGAAAAATAAACATCATTTCTACAGCCAGCACCGTATGAAACTGGTTTGCATATTGCGAAATATGGTAAAGCATTGTTCCGATAATCTTACCATCTTCAGCAATTACCAGTAACCCGCGAGCCATACCAATGATAAGTGCGGCCATAACCATATCCTTTGCCCCGCCAATAAAAGCCTGAATAGCTTCTGAGGTTCTGAGGCGGGAAATCAAAGCGCTGGCAATACCCAGCCCGACAAATACTGCTGCAATTTCATTAATATACCAACTCCACCTGTTCGACCCATAAATGATCAATCCCAGCACACCGATTAGCAATACAAGCACAATCTTACGGCCCAAAGTAAAAGGAACATCTTCCGAAGCAACAATCAGTTTCTTACTTTCTTTATCAATTTCATACACCGGGCTCCTTTCCGGATTTTTCTCAATTTTCCGGATATAAATTAATACAAAAACAATGGCTGCCATAGTAAATATCAGCCACACCAGTAAACGATACTCCCATCCGCTAAAAAGCGGTAATTCTGCAATGCCCTGAGCAATTCCTATCGTAAACGGATTGGTGAGTGCTCCGGCGAAACCGACTCCGGCCGCCAGAAACGAAACGGAAAGACCTGTTATTGAATCATATCCCATTGCACGGGCCATCGGGATGGTAAGCATAATGAAAACCAACACCGATTCACTCATCCCAAAAGTAGCTCCGCAAACAGAAAACATTACCATCAGCAGCACAATTACCAGCTTTTTTGAACGACGGTTATTTTCAGTTCTTCTGATCATATAAAACAGTCCGGCATCAATGGCTCCGGTTTTATTCAGCACTCCGAATGCCCCGCCAACCAGAAAACAGAACCCTATGATCAATGATGCCTGCACAAATCCCTTGATCGGTGCTGTAAGAAATGCGAAAAAACCTTGTGGACTTTGCTCTACCAGCCGATAACTGCCGGGAATAAGAAAATTTCGGCCATTCTTCAATTCATAAGAAAATTCACCGGCCGGAATAATCCAGGTAATGATTATGAATATTATCATGATAAACATGATGATGGTGATGGCATCAGGAAATTTTCGTTTCATGCGTTCGGGAATTATTCCACTTGTTTTTAAATGTATTTCATTCTGAATTATTCAACCCGAAGCACCGGAAATCTTTCCTGCCGGAGCAGATAGTCAAATTCAGGATATGAAGCAATTCCATACATGGATTGCGGTTCCAGTGCAATGATTATTTTGTGGCTGTAGATTCCGGTTACCGGAACATAGAAATAAGACCCGGACTGGATGCCGTTTACTGTCTCTTTGAATACTTCCGGATCGGATCCTTCAATACCTTCAAGCAAAGAAGAATTTATCACACCCATCCGATAGGCAATAAACTCCCCTCCTTCCGGGATTTCACTGCTGAACACAAAATTGGAACACTTCAACCAGTTTATGAGTAAGGTATCTGCCACAGGTACAAAATATCCCTTTGGAGGATAAACTCTTAGCAGTGATTTTACCTCCGGATGATAGGCTTCTACGCTGAAAATTGTATCCCGCAATGTTTTAAGCGAAAGAAGCGGATAGTTTAATACATCATCTCCCCTGAAATGATCCTGTCTTATTGAAACCGAATCAACAGGATTATTCAGCTTTTCTCTGGCTTTTGCGCTCATCTGCTGAATACGGTCAGCATTGTCAGATGCAAACTTCAGCAGCAACAGTGCAGTCTCATACTGACTTTGCGAACGTTTCTGCAACCGTTCAAGAGAATCGCGGCCGTTCATACCTTCCACAATCAAGGATAAAGTTCCGGCTATGCCAAAACTTTGCCGTCCATCGTTCACATCTATAGTACTGTGCCTCAATCTTTCCCCTGATGGAAAATCACCAAGCGTATATTCGAAAAAAGTATAGCCCTTTTTAATCAGCCCGTTTTCGACCCATGGCAATATCTCAGACTTAAAAATATCACGTATCGCCTGGTCTGTATTGATGTTTGTCAAGCCGCCGAGTTGTATATCGAAGTTTCTCCGGTATCCAAATTCCTGCCAGCCATTTCCGAAAGGATAATATTCATGGAAATCACCAGTAAATTGTGGGCGATAATCATCAAAAATCTGCTGAATGATTATTGTTTCTTCTGCCTTCATTAGCAGGTGGTCTCTGTTCATGTCAATACTTTTGGCAGTCCGGCGCTGATTAAAATCATTCCCATAAGGGTTACATTGCGGAAGAATAATCAGGTTTAAATTTGCTACGATGTCTTTATGCAAGCCGTTAGCCAGGTCGCGTATCAACAGCGACAGCCCTTCCATTCCCGACGGTTCATTGCCATGCTGCTGTGCCAGTAACATTACAGTGGGTTTTCCAGCCAAAGGTTCATTGCCATAAAAAGTCACCACTGGAAACAATCGGCCTTCAGCTAAGGGATAATAATTTACTGACATCTGGTCGCTTTGCAGATCACACTGTTTCAGAAAGTCAACCAATTGCTTATTCGTCGTCAGTTTGCTGTATCCGGCAGTTTCTCCCGGTGTCAGAATCATCTGCTGAGCGGTTGCTGACATATTGCCCATCAGCATCAGCGCAAGGAAAAACAGAAAATATTGTTTCATAGTTTGCAAAAGTGAAGAAATAGAAAGAGGCTGTTGTTAAACTGCCGGGCAAATGTCCGGGAATTCCATCCGCAAGGTTTTGAATTCCCGGAACATGGCCGGCAGCTTCCGATACAGCCTCTTTACCGCTAACCAAACAACTACTTTTTGTTAGTGGATCATTAGTTTTGTTACATTCAGACTGTTGTTTACCAGAGTGCGCACTGCGTAAACACCAGGGGCAAGGCCCGAAACATCTGCTGAAATTTTATTGACACCTGAAGAAACACTTTTGCTCAGGGTCATAACTTCACGTCCGGTGATATCGATGATGCTGATGCTGGCATTTCCGTTACCCTGCATGTTAAAAGCGATATTGATATTATCACTGGCCGGGTTTGGAAACACGGTTGCATTCAGTTTAACCAGATCATTTTCATTAATTCCAATTGTTCCTTCCACCACCTTTATGTTGTCAACTGCAAGGTTTGAGCCTCCGGCAGTAGAGTTTCCGGGGGTAAGATCGGTTGTAAGCACAAAAGCAATCCAAACATCCTGATTTTGAAAACCTTTCTCCTTCAGATTAACACTACGCTGCGAAAGACCCTGGCCTGGATTTCCAACAAATGCCGACCAGTTTTCAGGCATGATATTGGCAAGAATCAATGCATTTTCTTCAAAGTAGGGAATGTTTGGTGTTGCACCCTGAACTGCAGGAGCACAAAGTACCATATAGTCATCGGGATAGTTACCCGAAGAAGTGGTTGACATCGCGCTCCAGCTTAGGGTTGAATTCTGACCAATACTTATTGCCGGAAGGATCATCCAGTCGTCAGCTCTGCCTTCCAAAGGCATGTTTGAACAATATGATGAGGCCATTGCCAGCTTCGTACCCTGAAGTTCTATACGATTTGATGTTGTGACAAGCCATGCACTATCCTGCCACCTCTCTTCGCCGGATGCCTGAATATAGCCATCATTATTGATTACAATCCAACCCGAAGGCAAAGTCAGCAATGTTTCAAAATCTTCATAAAACAAAGTAGTAATACCCTGCTGCTCAGTGGTAACCGTCACCACCCATACCTGAGTGGAGCCATCCTGAGCTGTAACTGTATAGTTTACGGGTGCAGTAAAATTCTGAGCAACACCACTGCCGGGACTTACAGAAGCATATTCTGAAACTGCAATGGTAGGAACAAGTGCCGTAAGATCAGTTCCGAAAGGTACTTCGAGAGCAACAGAACTTCCGGTGCTGTTTATTACTCCGTTTACTGCAGGAGTAAGACCTTCAAACCTGAAGGAATAAATTTCCTTTGCAGTGCTGGCCGGAAGTTTGGCGACTGTTACGGTCCAGTCCTCGGTTGCAGAACCCTGGCTAAGACTGTAAACCACCGGATTGGTAAAATCATTGGCTGTTGTTCCGCTTACCTGTTCAACGTCACCCACTTTGGCAACAGAGCCGGGAGTTACCTCAAATGTAGCAACCAAAGCAGTTACATCAACCTGAAAAGGAACGGTAAGATTAATTGTATTTGAAACGATGTTGATGTCGCCATTTGCAACCGGGTTCAGACTCAGGAAACTATAGTTTAAAAATACAGGTTTGGCAATCCAATCTTCGAAACTAAAGTTTGGAACCAGATTCGGGCTTATGCCGTCACTGTAAATACAATTGTCAAACCAAACAGTAGAAGCACCTGTCCAGCTTGCAGCAACATCGTGCAACCTGATGGCAATATATGCCTTAGCCGAATTTTCCGGTGCTTCACCAGTGATGGTTATTGATTGAAAATCAGGATTATCAAGCGAAAAATCAGATTGAACACGATTGATGTAAATCCCATCAATGTCATGGAATAAAATTCTCACGCTATATTCAGCCCCCGGATCATTATCGAAAACATCAATAGAAAAATTGAAGTTTAGTGAAGCAATATCAAACATATCGGAGATAAAATAGGGAGTTCCCGTTTCGGTAAAAGTAATTTTTACGGAAGTACTACCTTCGGTAACCTTAGCCGGATTGGTTTCTTTGGCAATGGTAAGGGGCACCCAGCCTGCCGGAGAATCTTCTTTCCAGTGCGCAATAAATTCGGTAATTACCGGCCACTCTTCAAAACCCGGATTTGGAACAAGATTAGGAGTAATGCCGTCGCTATAGATACAGTTGTCGAGCCAAAAAGTTGATGAACCTGTCCAACTGGCTGCTACATCCAGCGCTCTGAATGCAATGACAACTCTTGCCGAATTTTCAGGAGCTGTTCCTGAAAGAGAAATTGTCTGAAAATCGGGACTATCGAGCGTAAAGTCTGTCGATTCACGGTTTATGTAATTGCCGTTAATGTCATGATACAGCAGCCTGACATTGTACTCAGCGCCCGGATCATTGTCAAACACATCAATTGAAAATGAGAAATCGAGTGCTGCTATATCAAAAGTATCCGAAACAAAATATGGTGTTCCGGTTTCGGTAAAAGTAATTTTTACCGACTTGCTGCCTTCAGTAACTTTGGCCGGATCGGTCTCTTCCTCAAAAACCATAGGAGCCCAACCTGCCGGTGAGTCCTCGGACCAATGTAATGGCTGTGCTTTCAACGAAACACTTATAAGAGCCAATACCAATAAAACAAACGTAAAGATTCCTGATTTCATAAGCTGGGGTTTTAATGAATAATTAATTCTGGTGAATTTTAAACCCCTATACACCTGCGGAGCGCAATTCCCTTAATGATTTATGTAAAAAATAAGGAAGCTTATAAATATGAAAACAATAATTTACAAAACATGGAAATTTGAGCAGTAGTCTGCTGGGAAAATTAATATACAGGGAGGTTTCAGATCATATATTTTAACAATAATTGATTTTATATTATCCGGAAGTAAAAGGAAATACTAATCTGAACTTAGGCTATTAACCAGATAAAAACTCCGGAAGCATCTTGTATTCAGACGTTTCCGGAGCAAATAAGAAGAAATCTTTCTGTCAGACATTCACCTGACTTTAATTACATTCCGCGGTAAATCTATCTCCTCACCTTAGCTGCTGCTTCTTTCTCAAGAACATCAGCCATCCGGTCCATAAATTTATCGATCTCTTTATCTGTCAGGGTTTTATTTTCATCCTGAAGGATAAAACTGATGGCATATGATTTCTTGCCAGCCTCAATTTTATCGCCTTCATAAACATCGAACAGATTTACTTTTTTGAGGAGTTGTTTCCCGGCTCTGAATGCTATGGCTTCAAGATCGGCATATTTGACTGACTTATCGAGGATAAGGGCCAGATCGCGGCGAACTTCCGGAAATTTAGAAACCTCCTGATAAGTAACGGTATGATTCCTGATGGCCTGCACAAGATTATCCCAATGAATACCTGCATAAAAAACCGGCTGGCTTATTCCAAACTGTTTCAAAAGCTTATCCTGTAAACGGCCAATGCAATAAATGGCTTTGCCGTTCATTGTATGCAACTCTCCACTGGCAAAAAACGGAGGAATGCTTTCCGATCGCTGCAGCTTTTGCTGATCAATGCCTGTTTTTCTCAATGCGGATGCAACAAATGACCTCAACTGATAGAAATCGGTTTTACTGTCATCGTTATGCCAGCTTTCAGGTGCAGATTGACCGGTCAGATATAAAGACAGAAGCTTCTGTTCCCTGTAACTCTTTTCAACACTGCCTTTTACCTGAGCACCGGTGAGTTCGTAAACAAATCCGAATTCATAAAATTTCAGGCTCAACTGCCGGCGGTTCAGGTTGTAAGCAACCGATTCAAGTCCGCTGAAAAGCAAAGTCTGGCGCATGGTATCCAGTTCCCGCGAAAGCGGATTCAGAATTTTTACATTTTTTTCGGGATCAAACCAGGTTCCGCCTTCATAGTATGCTGAACTGCTCAGTGAATTGGTAAGAATTTCGTTGAAACCGTTGCTGCTGAGATAATCTGCGAAAAGGTTCTGGAGCTTTTCGCGGTCAGGCCGCTGATGATAGGAAATACTGGAGTTCAGCTTATCTCCGGCATTAATCTTATTATAACCGTAAATGCGCAAAACTTCTTCAATAACATCGGCAATTCCGGTTACATCCACTTTAAAAGGAGGTATATCAAGTGTAAGACCTTCGATCGTTTCCTCAACAATGCCAATGCCCAGCCCATTGAGAATTACTTTTATGTCGTCGGATGGAATATCCTGACCCACAAAACGATTTACATAGGCATAGGAAAGACTGATTCTTTTATGTTCAACAGGATTTGGATAAACATCAACCACATCTGAGGAAATTTCACCGCCGCAGATTTCTTTTATCAGCATTGCAGCCCGTTTGAGTGCAACAACAGTAATCTCAGGATCGGTACCACGCTCAAACCTGAAAGAAGCATCAGTCTTTAATGAATGTAGTTTTGAAGTTTTACGAACCGAAACAGGGTTGAAATATGCGCTTTCAAGAAAAACGGCCGTTGTGGATTCATTTACTCCTGATTTTGTGCCGCCAAACACACCTGCAATGCACATGGGTTCTTCTGCATTGCAGATCATCAGATCGCCTGCGCCAAGTTTGCGCTCAACTTCATCAAGAGTGACAAAAGGAGTTCCTTCAGCCATTTTCTTCACCACAACGCTTTTGCCTGAAACAACAGATGCATTGAAAGCATGGAGTGGTTGTCCGTATTCAAACAATACATAATTGGTGATATCAACCACGTTATTTATCGGGCGCACTCCGATAGCTTTCAGCCGGTCAGCCAGCCACGAAGGCGAAGGGCCAACTTTTATGCCTGAAACTGTAATTCCGGAGTAACGGGGGCAGGCTTCAGTATCTTCAACAGTAACATCAACATGGAAATTATTGTTGTCAGTTTTAAAAGTGCTGACATCAGGCATTCTAACTCTTACAGGCTTTTCTTCAAGACCACGCGCTGTAATCGCAGCGGCCAGATCGCGTGCCACACCAATGTGAGAAGCAGCATCGGCACGGTTTGGAGTCAGGCCGATCTCAAAAACAATATCGTTGGTAATTCCGAAGTATCCGGCAGCAGGAAGTCCAATGGGAACATCTTCAGGCAAAACCAAAATACCGTCGTGTGAATTACCTATCCCGAGTTCGTCTTCGGCACATATCATTCCTTCCGAAAGTTCTCCGCGTATTTTTGATTTTTTGATTTCAAAAGACTCATCACCTTTATAAATCATGGTGCCGATGGTTGCCACAACAACTTTTTGTCCTGCAGCCACATTGGGAGCGCCACAAACAATATGCAGCAACTCTGGCGCGCCAACGTCCACATTGGTTATGCTCAGTTTGTCTGCATTGGGATGGTGTTCACACGATTTAACTTCGCCGGTAACCACACCCTTAAGTCCACCCTTCAGCGACTCAAAGGATTCAATGGCTTCAACTTCAAGGCCGATATCGGTGAGCACAAGCGACAACTCTTCAACACTCAAACGGGTATCAAGATATTCTTTAAGCCAATTGTATGAAATCTTCATGATATAGAATTTACAAAGGGGCAAATTTAAGGATAAATAAGGCACATGGAGAAGGAAGGACCGCTATAAAGTGAAATTACCTGATGTCAGAGTAAAATGGCAATTTCTGCTCAAAACCCGGGACTATTAATTGCACTAATTTCTATGCCTCACAGCTAATTTTCAGTGCTAACTGATCTTTCCCCAATCAAATTCGCTTCGCTGTAAATGCTTCACCATGGGCTGGTTTTCGGGTTTTTCGAGGCGGGGATCTTCATCAAGGGTGCGATGCGCAAATTCTCTGGCTAATTTCAGTATTTTTTCATCCTTAACCAGGCTGGCAAGTTTCAATCCCACCAGTCCGCTTTGCTGAGTTCCTTGCAGATCACCCGGGCCGCGGAGATGCAGGTCAACTTCAGCTATTTCGAAACCATCGGTGGTGCTGACCATTGTTTCCAGGCGTTTTCGGCCATCAGATGTCAGTTTGTAACTGCTCATCAGAATACAGTGCGACTGATCTGCTCCCCGCCCTACCCTGCCGCGCAGCTGATGAAGTTGCGACAGCCCGAAGCGTTCAGCATTTTCAATCACCATAACCGAAGCATTTGGCACATCCACACCTACCTCAATAACTGTGGTTGCCACCATGATTTGTGTCTTTTTCTCAACAAATCGCTTCATTTCACTCTCCTTTTCACCTGATTTTAATTGTCCGTGAACTATGCTGATGTGATATTGGGGAATAGGAAAATCCCGCATTACAATGTCTATCCCCTCCTTCAAAGCCTGCAGTTCCAGTTTATCCGATTCGTTAATCAACGGATAAACCATATAAACCTGTCTTCCTTGTGAAATCTGATCCTTCATGAAACGAAAAACCTTTATGCGGTCCTTTTCATAAAAGTGATAAGTTTTTACTGGCTTTCTTCCCGGAGGAAGTTCGTCGATAACAGAAATATCAAGATCGCCATACAATGTCATGGCCAGTGTGCGGGGAATTGGGGTGGCGGTCATTACCAGAATGTGCGGCGGAACAACGCTTTTTTCCCACAATCTGGCCCGTTGCGCAACTCCAAAACGGTGCTGTTCATCGATGACCACTAATCCGAGATTCTGAAACTGCACCTGTTGTTCAATCAGCGCATGAGTGCCGACAAGAATCTGCAATCTTCCGTCCTGAAGCTTGCTGTGTAATTCTGTGCGTGCAGCTTTTCGGGTAGAGCCTGTCAGCAAGGCAATTTCAATCGGTAAACCATGCAACATTTTTACAATGGTTTTATAATGCTGATTGGCAAGTATTTCTGTAGGCGCCATCAAACAGGCCTGACATCCGTTATCTAATGCAATCAGCATCGACATCAGCGCTACCAGCGTTTTACCGCTTCCAACATCACCTTGTAATAATCGGTTCATCTGCTTGCCACTGCCCAGGTCTGCTCTTATTTCTTTAATTACTTTCTTCTGTGCTCCAGTTAATTCAAAAGGAAGGTTGATGCTGTAAAAATTATTGAAATAATCTCCAATATGCGCGAAAACCCTGCTTCGGACTTTCTCCATCCGTACAAACTTTAGCCGGAGCAATTGCAATTGAATGAAAAAAAGTTCATCAAATTTTATCCTCTCCTGTGCTTTTGAAAGAGAATGTATATTTTCGGGAAAATGAATGTTGATCAGAGCTTGGGCACGTGGCATAAGCTTTGCAGACTTAATCAACTCTGGACTAAGGGTTTCCGGAATATACTTATGAACCTGCGCAATAAGAGTCCGCATGATACGAACAAAGTTCCTGGGAGTAAACCCACGGCTTTTCAACTTTTCGGAAGTTGGATAATGGGGCTGAAGAGGTTCATTCTGAATCAAAGCCTCTTCATCAGCAGGCTCAATGTCGGGATGTGTAAAATTAAAACGACCATTGAAAAGGTTGGGTTTTCCGAAAATAATGTATTCCTTACCAATCTGAACTTTTTCCTTTACCCATTTAGCTCCCTGAAACCAGATCAATTCAATAGTTCCGGTTGAATCCCTGAAAGTGAGAACCAGCCTTGATGTGCGACCGGTTCCAATGGTCTGCATTGCAGTAACTTTTCCCTTAATCTGCAACCATGCAGTGTCAGAGTCAATTTCAACAATTGTATAAAATTTACTTCTGTCAATGAATCTGAAAGGATAATAATGCAGCATTTCGCCAAATGTCCCCACTTCGGTTTCCTTTCGCAGCAGCTCTGCCCGGGAAGGTCCAATGCCTTTCAGGTATTCAATCGGCGTGTCGAGTATGTGTTGCGTCATTACATTTCTATTGCTGCGGGATTCAACAAAGATACAATTTAGCATAAAATACAAAAAACAAAACGCCTTGTCGGATTGACAAGGCGTTTATAAAATTTCAGGTTAAACCTGTATTAGAATTCCCACAGGTTATTCTCGAAGTTGAAAAGATCTTCTTTTATACGTTCTGCTTCCATCAGTGCATCAATTCCTGTTGCATAATCAGATATTCTGCGGTCGTAAACATTATCTTCCTTATAGATATAACTGGAGAACATCCGTTTCCAGAAGATATCATCATAGGTTTTGCGGGCAGCACTGTTATTTCTGTTGAAAACCTCGGCTTTAGCAAAAACCGGACGTGCTTCAGGGAAATAAATCCAGAAAAGTGGGTCATAGGCTCTGAAAATACCATTTTCATCAAAGTTATCACGAACCGGGCATATTCCCAGAATCCTGACTTCCATGACTGAACGTTGTTTATCAAAAAACCAATCCTCTTTTATTCTGAAACGTTTTACGTCAGAGGGGTTGAACTTAACTGAGATAACGGTATCATACCAGTCGTAAGGCGGATAAGGCCTTTGGATGGTAGCTGAATCATTTTTCTCAAGACGGTTCATGATCTCCTGGTAAGTAAGAGGAACCAGAAACTCATCTGTTGTACTGGAAGCATCATAGGCGGTGATTGCGCCTTCTTTCAATGCATCAAGTACAACCTGGGTAAGACTTCTGAGATCATTATGAGGAACTTCGGGATAATAGAAAGGTTGATTTAACTTCTCACGAAGATCAATTACTCTCCAAATCCTTTTGCGCCACACCACATCAGCTTCACGCACCCATGGATAGGTAATAGGCTTTTTCTCTATGGTAACGTTCTTATCGTAAATTCCGTCACGCGGAGGGCTGTCAAGCACCTGTGCGTCAGCAGTTTTTGCAATACCGACCATTACCACGGCCAGCAATAAATAACCAAATACTTTTTTCATCCGTTGATTGCTTTGTTTACAGGCTTTTGAATGATTTCATCCAAAAATCCCGGATTCCAATTTCATTATTTCTGAAACAGCTTTTGTTTCAAGCTACCCGAAGACTCTACAGTCTCCAGAAAAGAACGATAAATTTCGAATGTTATTGCACTGTCAAACTGATGGTACCAAGTTTACGGTTTCCGTCAGGACCACGGGCAATAATATTTTCAATCCAGATTCTCTCACCTCTTTTACAATTAGAGATAAAAGTCTGCATTTCCTGGGTCAGCATATTTCCTGTTGCGGCACGTTCCCACATATCTCCACCTCTAACACCGGCAAAGTTATATGAAACGATTTCGAAATTCAGGTCAAAATCAAAGTCTTCAGGCATGCGGGGGATAATAGCCCTTGCAGCCAAAAGCATATTCTTTTGAACAGGTCCACCATCAGTATTGGCAATAAATGCCTTTGGATCGGGAACACGTTTGATACGGAAATCAGCAGCACCCATTTTTCTTTGGGTTTTACCATCGTTATGAACTACCGAAATGGTTGCTTTTTGTCCAAGAGGAACCCTGACCACCCATTCCTTGCCATCGCGACGGATTGTACCGCTGGTAATGGTAGGCTGAATCTGTGATTCGGGAATACCTGAAGCAGCAATTGAGATAGGATTATCTACGTTGGCATAGAGCACATTCATTTTGGTTGGAGCCACGGTGAGTGACGGAGTCATTACAAAATAACTTTCCTCAAACGAATAGTCTTTGGCTTCTCCATCAGGACCCTGCACCTTAATGGTACCGCGGTAAGTCTGAAGTCCGGTTGCTCCGGCGCTAACAGTATATTTAGCAATACCTCCGGAAGCAGGAATCTGCCTTCCACCAATAAATACCTCAGGATTCTGCTTTGAGTCAAGGGCAGCAACCATGATTTCTGCCTCGTATGTATCTCCCTGAAAAACAAGTTTTGAGCTTGGAATTACCTTTGGAGCAACCTGATCAAATTTGTAGTCATCGGCAGATATAGAACTGTAGAGTGAAGAAACGATATCACTTTCCACATTTCTGATGTCAGCAATGAGTTTATTCAGAAAAGTAACATTGGCAGCAAGAATTACATGGTAGAAATTGTGTTGCTCCCAGTTTTGTTTTTTTCCGCTGGCATCATAAAAGGGACCTTCGGTATCCATACCAAATTTCACATTGGCACGTTTATTCTCATCAACAAGATTAAGAACATTGGTTTTAAATTCTTCAATCTCCATTCTTAATTCGCCGGCCTTTCCTTTGGATCCATCTTGTGAATTACCAAAGAAATAGTTGGTAGCAACATCATATTTGTCACGGGTAGAAATCTTTCCCAGAGGAGTAGTGCGGGCTTCGTCCACAGAAATTTTCTCAGATCTGGAAATGACTTCGTATTTCGTCTCATCAATAAATTTGATAAGTTCATCAGAAAGTTTTCTAGCCTCTTTGGCTTTATCCCAGAAGGGGCCAACTTTGGCTTCATTAAGCAGGTGCTGTTGTTCAAATCTTGCGTATGTTTCTTCAATTTTAGACTTGAGGTTTTCGTTAGTATTTTCAATACTTTGATTTACAGATACGAAAGCTTCAATAATCTCAACCGAAACGTTGAGGGCAAGCAGCGCAGTCAACACCAGGTACATCATCGCGATCATTTTTTGCCGCGGTGTCTCCTTGTATCCAGCCATATTATTTTTTTAATGTAGTGTTAGAAAATCAGTTAAAGTGTTTATGCCTTATTTTACGTTCATTGCTGCAAGCATGTTTCCGTAAACGTTGTTAAGCGCTGCAACTTTTTTGGTAAGTGCATCAAGTTCCAACCTGTATTTACCCATATCCTCACTTGATCCGGTAAGGGTTGAAAGATATTGGTTAATACTTGTATGCAGTTTACTTGTGTCTTCAAGATGAGCATTTGAATTTTTCAACTGAAGTTCATAAACAGCATTGAGGGCAGAGAGATTGTTACCGATTTTCTGTAATTGCTCACTGTAAGTCCTATTGTCAAGTCCTGAGAAGTCAAATTTCTCAACAGATTTGGCAAGAGATTGAGCCGTTAGCTGATAGGCAGAAGTAAGTTGACTTGTTGATTCGTTTGCTTTGGCTACGTTAAGCGAAAGCTCATTGACTGATTTTGCAGCATTGCCGAGATTACGGGTGTAATCGTTGGTAGCAACAGCGGCACTTGATAAGTCAGACATTTTGCTGGCGTTCTCGCTGAGGCTTCTCAAGCCATTACCTAAACTTTGTATTAACTCAGGCCCAATTTTGGCCTTTTCAAGCATGTTGTCTAATTCCTGGGTAGGAGTTTTTCCACCTTTAGTGATTTCAGCTCCACCATGATACATTCCGGCGAGTTCAGGATAAACAAGACTCCAGTCAGGTTCTACGTGAGGAGGTTCAAAAGCCGAGAAAAAGAAGATAAGTGCTTCGGTACCTAAACCAACAATAAGCATTTCGTTGGCGAAGGGGTAGTGGTTGATTTTAAAGAGTGCTCCTAGAATAACCACAGCTGCTCCGATTCCATAGAGCTTTGACATGAAGTTTCTGAATCCCTTTCCTCTGACTAAATTATTCAATCCCATGATCGTTGAGTGTTAATTGTTTTAGATTTGGTTAATATTTAAGTTTGATCGTTTTTCCCTGAAAAAGTAATACTTCTTAATTGTAAATTTTTGAAGCACGTGCAGGATTATCATCCTTCTGGCGGCCCATGTAATTCTGAACACAACGGAATCCGATGTAAGATTTCGCAGTATCCTGAAATTCATAAGCACGTGAGTTAACCTGAAGATAATAAGATATATCCTTCCATGAACCTCCACGCACAACTTTTCTTTTCAATGCCGGAGGATCGCTGTCCTTTGCATTGTAGCTGTAAGCCGGATTCATGTCCCATGTGAAGTGATATGCACTTTCGTCGTAAGCATCATTGGTCCACTCAGCAACGTTACCAGCCATATCGTAAAGTCCGAAATCGTTGGCAGGATAGTGAGCAACAATAACTGGTGTAAGTCCACCATCGTCAACATAATTGCCACGCAAAGGCTTGAAGTTCGCAAGGAAACATCCTTTTTCGTTGCGTGTGTATGGGCCTCCCCATGGATATGGGCTAAAGGAGTTTCCTCCGCGTGCTGCCCATTCCCATTCAGCTTCGGTGGGAAGTCTGAACTCATTCACTACTGCATTGCCTTTGCTGTTGAGGTATGCGCGTAGTAACTCAGTACGCCAGATGCTGAAAGCTTTTGCCTGTTTCCAGTTTACACCAACCACAGGATAATTATCGTAAGCCGGGTGCCAGAAATAACGCTCGGTCATAGGATCGTTGTATGAATATGCATAATCATGAATCCATGCGAGTGTATCAGGATATACATTTATTATTTCTTTGCGCACATAAAGCGAACGGTCTTTCAAACCCTGGGGACGGTTGGCAAGACCTGCATTTACAGGATCTCCGGCAGAAAAGTCTTTCCCGGCTGCAGCTTTGAAATCTACCCAGTAATACTCATAAAAAAGCTTACGTGTGTCGATCTCTTTGCGACGAAAATAACGCTCATGCTCAGGCAGGAACATATCCTCCAATGCGTCGCGTTCTTCTTCACCGTTCCACTTAATATCTGCCTTCCAGTTCAGGAAAGGAGGATCATAAGTTTCCTTGGTTTTTTTGTTTTCTTCAATCAGATAAGTCTCGGGATTAATCTCACCAAGTTTCTGACGGGCAATTGAATCTCTTACCCAGAAAACAAACTGCCGGTATTCATTATTGGTAATTTCAGTTTCATCCATATAGAATGCACTTACTGATACCGTTCTGGGATCATTTATGTGTGCATATGGCACATCCTGATCACCGACACCCATGGTGAAACTACCCATCGGAATATAAGCCATTCCAAAAGGATCGGGCTGATAAAATTTCTCACGCTTAGATACACCAACGAGTTCACCGTTTCCTGAATTTCCACAGCTACTCAGGATTAAGGCAGCAATGATGTAGTTGAAGAGTTTTTTCATGTTTGTTCCTGATTTTAATGCAAATAACGGGTTAAGTCTTCAATTATTATCCCTGACCCCGTATTTTAGACCGACAAAAATAGCAATATAATTATTCAATCCAACTTTTTATGTTAAAGGAATCGTGTATTCCTGAAACTTTTTCTGGTTTTCTCCAATTCAAGCTTAAAACTGTAGCGAACCATGATCTCATGACTTCCTGCTCCTCCTATCCGCGAAAGCGGAATATCGTAGGCATATCCGAAACTCAAATCCTTGACACTCATACCAATCATAACGGCTGCAGTTTCCTGGAAGCGGTAGGTAAGCCCTCCCCAGAATTTCTCATTGTACTGCAATCGGGCATTCAAATCAATTTGAGCGGTGGTGCCATCATATTTCACAAAAACTCCGGGAATAAGAACATAGGCAGGATTTCTGATCCATGAAATCTGATAACCGGCAGTTGCGTAATAATGACGGCGAAGTTTGTATTCTGAACCGCCTGAGCCCAGCTGCCTTGAACCTTCGAGCAATTGTGTTGTAGAAAGGCCCATGTACAAACCACCAGGCTGAATATAGAAAGCGCCGAATGCAATATCAGTAAACATTGTACTTTCGGTTCCTCCTTTAATTATCGGATCATCGTCAACAGGTTTTAATTTCCCGTAATCAAGAGATTTATTCAGAAAACCAACATTAAAGCCGATTCCCAGTTTTCCATCCCCTAATGGTCGGTGGTAAGCGTAACCCAAACGAACGTAAATATCCTTGAAGTATCCGATCTTGTCCTGCATTATAGTAGCAGAAACCCCGCCCCTGAGCAGTCTGATCGGCGAATCACCAGAAATAACAAAACTTTCGGGAGATACCTTAGTCCCATCAGCATCTTCAATGCCAATCCATTGCTGGCGCATGATTCCGGTAACAGTTATTGCATCGCGTAAGCCGGCATATCCCGGATTAACGGCCATATGATTAAACATATTGAGCGTAAACTGAGGTTCCTGCTGCGCAAAACCGGTATTGACCGAAATTGCAAGAATAAAAATAGCAAGTAACCTGACTGAAATCAGCTTGCGGTTATTAACAGAACTTATCATGCTGATATGCAATTTCGAATTCATTTAACTGAGCGATTGTCACTTCCTGAACACAACATTCAACCAGATGCAATAATAATTACGGTCATTTGAGCCGGTTAAAAACTATTAACATCAATCCTTGACTTAAGTTAAAAGCAAGGAGGATAATAATAACAACAAAAGATGTAAATTATTATAACCGAACATCCTTATATGATCATTCAATTCCACAAAAGTAATACATTCCTTCATAATTTTATTGTTTGATAAAAAAAATCAAAATCAGGACGCAAAAAAGTGCCTTACAAATATTAAAATTACTCAAGGTTCCTTGATATTCTGGCAAAAAACGCTTTAGCTTTGCAAAATTAAATTAAGAAACGTATTTTACTAATAAACAATAACTTAACATGGCTTTTGTTCAGAATGAGAAGGTTTTCTCGAAGAAATGGTTCATTGCTTACACCTTAATTGTAATCGGTTCGTTTATTCTTGCGGCTGGTTTTGTATTCTTTATAAATCCTTACAACATTGTTCCGGGCGGCGTTTATGGTATCGGCATCGTTGTGCATCATCTCACCGCGGGGATGTTTTCGTTCTGGCCTACAGGTATTCCTATCGGATTATTTGGATTGGTGCTGAATGTGCCGCTTACCATTATCGGAATTAAAATTTTAGGCCCCAGATTTGGCATTAAAACCATAGTTGGGTTTGTCCTTACCTCTGTTTTTATGGATTTGTTAACCATGGTTGTTGGCGAAAATGATCCACTTGGCTTGGCAGGAGATATCCTGATGGCTTGTGTTTTTGGCGGCGTGTTGATAGGCTTCGGACTGGGGTTGATTTTTAAATCGAAGGCAACTTCAGGTGGTTCTGATATTGTAGCCATGATCATTGCAAAATACACCAGGCTTCCTCTGGGGCAATTGATGATTTACGTTGACTCAGTTATCGTTTTATTCGGACTTGCCGTGTTTCAGGACTGGAAAATCCCTCTTTACTCATGGATTGTCATTTTTATAACCGGAAAAGTTATCGATATAACCATGCAGGGCGTGAGTTATGACAAAACCTTATTTATTGTTTCCAAGGAATTTGAGTTGATCCGCGACAAAATCATCAATGACCTGAACCGTGGAGGTACCTTTATTCCCGGCAAGGGAATGTTTAATAACTCCGACAAAACCA
>Ga0351880_1011_pt1 | contig 59109 bp, 49 predicted proteins | sample BONcelFGM3001E13_FD_206766 | JGI IMG/M metagenome (GOLD analysis project Ga0351880, IMG submission 206766) | Enriched cells from coal bed in the Powder River Basin, Montana, United States - BONCAT cells FGM rep3 HSBNCT.FGM.300.1.E13 ...
CCGGCCTCATCCGGTGGCTAAGGAGATCGCCGGCCTCATGAAGCTGCCCCTGGATAACGACGGCTTTTTCATGGAAGCCCACCTGAAACTGCGGCCCCTGGACTTTGCGGTTAACGGCATCTTCCTCTGCGGGTTGGCCCATAGCCCCAAGTTCATCGAAGAGTCCATCGCCCAGGCCCAAGGGGCGGCGGCCCGGGCGTTGGGCATCCTGGCCCAGAAAGTGATGTATGTGGGGGGAGCGGTGGCGGTAGTTGATCCACAAAAATGCGCCATCTGCCTCACCTGCGTGCGCACCTGTCCCTTTGGAGTACCCCGAGTAGACCAGGCTGAAGGGGTGATCGCCATCGATCCCGCGGCCTGCCAGGGATGCGGCAGTTGCGCCAGCGCCTGTCCCCGGAAGGCTATTGAGTTGATGCACCACCGGGATGACCAATTTCTGGCGAAAATTTGCGCTATTCAAAAAGTCTGAGGTTGGGTGCTTTGCAACGGAATTTAATTCCTCGGTTGGGAGAATGCGGTCTGACAAAGAGAAGGTTCATGGTCTCCTTTTTTCCTTCGGTCTCGAAGATCATAGCTATTATTTTGCATGGCTTTAACCTGCCCGGCTTTCAGATACTTATCTTTCATATATTTAATTCAAATCGATACACACTAAATCTATGGGTAATATTCATCATGCTCATGAGCTTGCCTGAGATTTCATTAAATTTCGTAACCGGTCTTTTTTCCGAATCCCATATTTTTCTCTGAGAGCCATCTTCATACGAGCTCTCGGAGAAAAGAGCGTGTTATCCATCTCAAAGAACTTTAATCTCAGAGGATTCAAAATCCGTCCGTTCAGCATCCCTCCCCGTCCTTCAAAAACACTTTCAGATTGGGGAATCTTAGTTGGGTGAAGACAACGGTCTACTCGCCGGCACAGTTCCGGCACGCTGAAAGGCGCAAGCAGGTATTCATCCACCTCCATCTGAAACGCCTCGAGGGGTAAGGTCATTCTCTGGGGATTTGCCACGATCATGACCTTGGTCTGAGGACAGCTCCGGTTGGTTTGCCGTATGAGGTCCAATTTGTCCCGCTCATATCCGTTCAGATAGATGAGCATTAAATCAAAACAATAATTACCCATGTCTTCTGAAGCAGTCCCGGCATCAGGCGCCAGCATAACGAGATAGCCGTGGGACTGAAGAATGAAGCTGATGGCCGAACAAATCGGCGCCTTGGCATCCACCAACAAGATTTCTTTGAGTTCCATCGTCCGGTCTCCGACCCCGGTGCTCCCCATGCAAGCGAGTGGGGTTATGGGCGGATCACTGACAGGCAAAGTTGAAAATCTTGATTTCGGCGTTCCTGTCTTTTGGATGTTCCTCCACATGGCGTCGCCAAGCCTGGGTCCTGGTTTCTGCTGCCGACACAAAAATCACCGCGACCCTAAAGATCTGAGCATAGGAGTCCAGCCTGGCCCATCGGTTCTCACCGCCGAGATTTCCCATGTCACTTCCTTTAATCGGGGTATCGAAAAAATTCTCGTCAAGAGTTTTTGATTTCATCTTGCGGATCCAGGCATAAAGACCGCCAGGGGCAATCCAACTGATCACAGTCACTCACACCCCGCCGGAAACAATCCGGGTGCCCTTCGGACCGCTGTATGCTTCTGACCAATCCCACAAGGTCGACGAAACCTTCTTCCACGAATGGGTCCTTTGCGTCAAAAAGGTAGCGTGGCCTGATGGCTCATTCGGTTAATGGGGCCATTTAACCTGATTTGCTAACTGATTGTCCATAGAGGGGATACTTCATTTTGATAGGGGGTATCCCTAAGGTCTGGGGGATTTCCCCCAGACTGTAGGGAGGCCCCGGCGGGCTGGCGCCCAAGGGGAGGGGGGTCAGGATTTCCAGTGATCTACATCGATGAGGCCTATTTTGGCGGCATACCGCACCATTTCCAGGGTGGAGTGCAGGTCGAGTTTGGCCATGAGGTTAGCCCGGTGGTTTTCCACCGTCCTGGGGCTGATGCCCAGGTGGCCGGCAATTTTGTTCTTGGATTGGCCTTCAGCCGTGAGGCGCAGAATTTCCTGTTCTCTGGGGGTTAAACTGCCGTAGGCGGCGTCGGTAACTTTGGCCTGGCGGTCCGGAAGTTCTGCCAGCCGCTCCACGATCTGCCGGGCAACCAGAGTATCTAAAAAATACTCGCCCCGGGAGACCAAATCCAGGGCCTGAAGGATTTTTTCGGATGGAGCATCCTTCACCACATACCCTGTCGCCCCTGCCTGGAAGGCTGAGGTGAGGTATTCGATCTTGGTGTGCATGCTGATCATCAGGATGCGAGTTTCCGGCAGGACCTTTTTAATATCCTGGATGAGATCAATGCCGTTCATGTCAGGCAGAGACACATCCAACAGTACCATGTCCGGCCTTAGATCCTTCACCAGCTTGAGTGCGGCCTTTCCCTCTCCAGCTTCTCCCACTACCTCAAGCTGGGGAATGCGGGCGATTATGGACTTGATCCCCTCCCGGAACATGGGGTGGTCGTCAACAACGAGAATCTTCTTCTTTTGTGCCAAGATCTTCTCCCTTCCACGGTACCTCAATCCTTATCTTCGTACCTTTCGTCCGCTGCGACTCAATCTTGATTTCCCCTCCCAGCAGGGCGACTCTCTCCCTCATTCCCAAGAGCCCCATGCGCTTATCTCCGTGCCCCGTTGCCTCCAGGTCCATGATATCGAAACCCTGGCCATCATCTTCCAATCGCAGGATGATCTTGGGGAAGGAGGCAACCAACCTGATATTGACGTTCATGGCCTTAGCGTGCCGCCTCACGTTAGTGAGCCCTTCCTGGATGATGCGGTAGAGGTTAATGGCGGCATCGTAGTCCAGATGTCCGGCCTTAATGCCCGCGGCCAGGAAATCAACCTTGATGCCGGTGCGGGCGCAAAATTCCTCAGCATGCATTTCGATTGCCTTTACCAGGCCAAAATGTTCCAGGTCCGGCGGACGCAGGTCATACGAGAGGGTGCGAATCGAAGTCAGGGTTTGTTGTAATTTTTGCAGGAGTTGAGAAATCCTGAGGCTGGATGCTTCTACCGGTTTTTCCGGTAAATCATGCTGAAGGTTTTCTAAGCCGATTTTTAGGGCGGAGAGTTCCTGGGCCGCAGAGTCATGCAATTCCCGGGAGATCCGCTGCCGCTCCCGTTCCTGAGCCGTTAACAGTTGGGACGTCAGAGAGCGTAGATTCTCCTCCGATTCCCTCAACCTCTGCTGGGCCCGCTTGTGGGCGGTGATGACGCCAAGCGTTTTAGCAATGCTTTCCAGCAAACTTCTTTCCTCTTTTAGGAACGGTCCTTCATCCAGGGCCGGTTTCTCACTCAGGTAAAAAACTTCCAGGCTGCCGCGGCAATCTCCATTGACAATGATATCGCTTGCCTGTCTCCATTGGGTTTCTCTAAAGGCGGCCGTTCTGTACGTGCAACCCTCAAACGTTATCCTGGCGCAGGTGATATCCGGATACCTCCAGGCAAGGGGGATCAACTCCAGCACCCTCAGAAGGATGTTCTCCAGGGAAAGGTTTGGCTCCCCCATCAGACTTGTAATGCTGTACAGGCAAGTTAATTCTTTGACCCGCTCGCTTAAATCCTGGGATTTTCCAATGAGCTGTTTTTCGAACCGCTTGCGCTCGGTGATGTCGATGCCCAGGGTCAGGACCAGCCGGGAGCCATCCGTGGCGCAGTAAGGGTAGTTGTAGAATTCATAGAAGTGGCCGTGAACCGGCTCAGGGCCCTCAGCTTTTTTCGGGACCCGGGTTTGCAGCACCTCGAGAGCCGTACAGTACTCACATGGGGCGTTTCTGCCGTGTATAAACTCGTAACAGGGCTGGTCAGCCGGATCGCCGAAAATCTCACAAAAAAGGCGATTGGCAAAGAGGATCTTGAAATCCGCATCTTTCAGGTGAACTATCCCGGGGATATTGTTCAAGAGGGTAAAGAACTTCTGACGTTCGGCCTCAATTGCGGCCTCGCTCCGCTTGCGCTCAATGGCATAGCGGATGGCGCGATACAGTAAGCTGCTATTCACCTCCCCTTTAGTCAGGTATTCCTGGGCCCCCTGGCGTACCGCGGCGAGTCCCAGGGTTTCATCGGCGTAGCCGGTTAACACGATGAATGGCAAATGGGAGGCCTGCTTATAGGCCCGGGTAAAGGTCTCCAGCCCCTGACTGTCCGGCAACCCCAGATCCAGGATCACCAGGTCGGTACCTCCGGCGGCCAGGCTGTCCATGGCCAAGGACAAGCTGGTGACCCAATGGAATTCAAAGTCCCCGTCCTTGAACTCGGCCAGCATTTCCCGAACCAGGCGGGCGTCTCCCGGATTATCCTCCACCAGGAGTATATTGGTGCTTTTCCCAGGCATAACCACTACCGCGGCGGCAGCATCACCACAGTTAACCAAAAATCCTCGATAGACTTCACCACCTCGAGAAACTGGTCCAGGTTCACCGGCTTGGTAATGTAGCAGTTGGCGTGGAGGTTATAGCTTTTCAAGATGTCTTCTTCGGTCTTGGAGACGGTCAGGATTACCACCGGTATGCGTCTCAGCTCGGGGTCGGCCTTAATCTCCGCCAACACTTCCGGGCCGCTCTTTTTCGGGAGGTTCAGGTCCAGGAGGATCAGGTCCGGCTGAGGGGCGTGGGCATGCTGACCTTCCCGGCGCAGGAAGGCCATGGCCTCTACGCCGTCGGCCACCACGTGGAGATGGTTCCGAACCTTCCCTTCACTCAGGGCTTCCTGGGTAAGGCGAACATCACCCAGGTTGTCTTCCACCATCAATATTTCAATTGGCCGGCAGTTCTCCCGGTTCATTCGAGGCATGTTGCCCTCCCGTGATCGTGAAGTAAAACGTTGAACCCTAATCCCGTCACCCGGATCAACGGGAGAGCGAAAAAAGCCCCAGCAAACTCTAGCAGTGCCGAAAATCCAATGATTAAAATTAGTTCCATGAGAGGCTCAGGGGCATATTAGCACAGTGGGTCAGGATTGCAAATGATCCCGTCATCGGTTTCATTATAAGTATCCGAGTGTGGCTCTCGGAGGTGGAAAATCTGCCAGGAAGGGAAGGAAGTGGCTAAGAAACGTTATGAACCGAACGCTTTTTCATTGCCAGCCTGCCTGGAGTACGGGAAAGCGGCATCGGTGGGGGCCTTGGCCATTACCGCCCGGCAGCCTGCCCGGCGGCATATCAACCCAGGGCGGTCAGGGCCTGGCGGACCTGTTGGGAACCGGCTTCCGAGTTGCACTGACTAAAGATACCTTGAGCTTCAACCAGGCATTCCTTAGCCTGTTGATGGCTGCCGCTTTGCTGGTGCAGGAGTCCCAGATTGAGCAAGGCATGACCGTGCACATACCCGCTGGCTTCGACTTCCCTCCCCACCTGGACGATCTTGTTCAGGTAAGCCTTCGCCTTACGTCTGGCGAGGGGAACCTCTGTCAAAATAAAACCCAGGTTCCTGATGGCGGACCACAGCGTCAGGGGCCGGGCCCGGGTCGCGATCTGGAAGTAAATCTCGGCCAAACCGATTTCCACCAGGTAGCTGGAGTAGAATCTGCCGTTAGCGCTGAATCCCCGGAGTCCCTTGACGATCATTTTCATGCCCCGGGAAAATTGGCCGGCGGCGATCAGGACCACTCCTTTCAAGGCGAGGGCGGAGGTGAGGATGTAATCCATGCCCAGTTCTTGGCAGAAGGGAATGATTTCCTGCAGAATCTCATCTGCTTCCTGGAATCGGTCGGTTTGGACGAAATAGTTGGCCAGGGCTAACTTGGGCCACACCTTAAATAACGGGTCGCTGGAAAGCTCGACGGCCTTCCTGGCCCATTCCACCGCCTTGGAAAAATCTCCGGCGGCGTAATGGGCGTAACTCGTACAAATGTGGCCCACGACGGTGCTGCGCAGGTCTGAATGGCTTTCGCCGAACTCCCGGAGGATTCTGCCAAGTTCAAGATTATTTTGGCTATCCCCCTTGAAGAGATAATTCATTCCCAAGCCGCCCAGAGATTGATAATAGGCGAACGGCTCCAAATCCTCCCTTTTGGCCAAGACCTCCTGGCCGTATTTTATCCCCTCATCCAGAAGTTGGAGTTCCCCGCAGGACCAGGTGAGATTGGAATAGGCCAGGCCAATGGTGGCAAAACACCCGGCCGATTCCCCCAATTCGAGTGCCTTGAGGCTAATTGCGTAACAGTCTTTGGCTTTGCCGATGCAAAATAACGCCACACCCAGCCAGCTATAAAAGAGCCCCAGTGAAGCCTTATCAGAAAGGGATTCGGCCATCTCCTGATGTTCAAGAAACAGCCTGGTGAACTCGGCAAAAGCGGCGCGGTAATATAATACCTGGGCCCACTCGTTGAGAAAGCCGATGATGACACTTTTTTCTTCTTCTGAGCCGTGGAGGTTTTGGTTGAGAATGTGGAAGGCTCTTTGGTAATATTGATTGGATTCTTGAACGGCGTATTGCTGCAGGCTTTTTCTTCCTGACTCTCTCAAATAATGCACAGCTTTTTGGGAGAGATCTTTCTGGGAGAGATCGCTATGCCGGAAATGAAAAGCCAGAACCTCATAAAATTCCGGCAGCCTGCTGCCCAACATCCGCTCAATCCACAAACCGATGCGCCGGTGCATGGCCTGGCGATCTTTCTTGAGCAAGCTGTTATAAACCACGTCCTGGATCATGGCGTGTTTAAAAACATAATTTTGTTGTTCTTGAGAAGTACTCCGCAGCAGGTCAAAGGCTTCCAATCTTTCCAGAAGCCCATCGAGATTACCGGCATGCCGGCTAATGTTTTTGAGGGCCTCATAGGGCACCGTTCTGCCGAAGACTGAAGCCTCCTGGAGCAGGCTTTTGGCCGCATCTTCCAAACGGTCTATCCGGCCCAGGATGACTGATTGGATGTTCGAAGGGATATCAGCTTCATCGAGGTTCCCGGTGAGGCGCCAATTCCCAGCCTCGCATTGCAACATCCCTGACTCGATCAGGGAATTGATCATTTCCTCCAGATAAAAGGGATTGGTCTCCACCTTTTCCCGGACAAAGCGCTTCAGGTCTTCCGGGACCGCAGCAGTTTGCAGGAGGGAGGCCAGCATTTCTTGAATCTCTCCCGGAGAGAGTTCCTGGAGCCGGATTTCCTGATAAGTCTCACCCATCTTGGCAATGGCTTCATCCCCGAACAATTTAAAGGGGGGCCGGCAGGTGTACAGGAAAATTATGCCGAACTTAGGCTTCGCGACCAGGAGCCGGAGAAAATTCAGAAAGGTGGGGTCGGCCCACTGGAGGTCCTCGAAACAGATGACTAGGGGGGCTTGTTTGGCCTGAGCGTCTATGGTGGTCAAAATCGCATGATGGAGGCGGGACTTCCAAAACTCGGGGCTCATCTCCGCGACTTCGGGATATTGCAGAGATAACAGGCCACCGATATACGGGGCCACGTTTTCCGGCGAACTGACGAGTCCTTCCAGGTAGGCGTCAAGCCTGGCAGCCACCTTGCGGGGGGTATCGCCTTTTCCTAAGGCCAACTCGCGTTTGATCATATTGATGAGGGGATAATAGGAAATGTTCTGGGTATAGGCGTAGGCATGCCCCTCCATCCACTTGATTTCTTTTGAGTCCAGGGTAGCCCGGAATTCCTCCAGGAGCCGGCTTTTTCCGGTTCCGGCTTCGCCGCCAATGGCGATATTTGAGCCCTGGCCCTCTTGGAGCCTGGCCATAGCCTGGGCCAGGACCGCCATCTCCCTTTGGCGTCCGATCAGAGCCGCCCGGCGGCCGGACAGGGGACGCGTTCGGTTGGGCAATTCTCTGGGCGCCAAAAGCCTGTAAGCCTGGACCGGCTTGGTCTTGCCCTTCACCTGGACCAGTTCCATGCGGCCAAAAGAGAAAAAGGCCTCCGCCTGCTTAAAGGTGGCCTGGCCGACCAGGGTTTCGCCTGCTTTCGCCAGGGTGCACAACCTGGAGGCGACGTTGACCGTATCCCCGGCAATCTGGTGCGAAGGCTTGGTGAAGTCGAATTTCCCCGTTACTGCGAGACCGGTATTGACCCCGATATGCACCGCCAGGGGTTGTCCTATGGTTTCCTGGACTTGCGGGCTGATCCCGAGCACCACCTCGTGAATCTCACTGGCGGTTTTGACCGCCCGCACCGGATCGTCTTCGTGCGCCAGGGGCACCCCAAACAGGGCCATCACCTGATCGCCGGCAAACTTTTCGATATGGCCTTCGTATTTGATTACTACCTGGGCAATCTCGCCGAGTATATGACTGAGCAGGTCTTTGACTTCCTCCGGGTCCAGGCGTTCCGATAACGTGGTGTAGCCGGAGATATCGGCGAACAGCACCGTAATATATTTGCGTTCGCTGGCGATTTTGGCTCGCTTGGCCGCCGGCCGCACCCTGGTCTCTAAGGCAATCCCGCATTCACCGCAGAATCTGTCACTTACATGGATGGGACTGCCGCAGCCGGAGCAGTTCAGGTGGAGTTGAGCCCCGCAGGTCCGGCAAAATTTCTGGGTCGCCTCCAAGGGACTCTGACAACCGGGGCAATTCATGGCGTGGCTTTAAAATGCGGATAGAGGGTAAGAAAGTGCGGCAAGCCGCAAAGAACCCAATTGATTGGTGAGATATCCATGCGAGGCCCCACTTCTCGACCCCCTTGCACAGAAATAACCGATAATGAGTAATCTTATTCGGCGTCTCCTAACATGTCAATAAAACATTACGGAAAAAGAAAGTCACCGGCCGGATGAAACCGCTTTCTCCCAGGCTCGGGGTTCTCCCCGGTGAGGTCTATAAAATTGATTGTAAAATAATTTCTTTACAAAACATCGCTTCATTGGTATAAGGGGCAAAATGCCTTCAGGTAACGGCCCCAGCGACCTAACGATTTCGTTCGGATTCATGTGGTTCTTGCCTGCCCGAAGGCCAGTCGCTTCCCACCAACGATAACAACCCCGGCCGCGACATCCGGTCCAGCGGTTCTTTGAAGAACCCTACCACCGTCTCAAGGCAACGCCTAGGGCGCTGCCGGGTAAGGGTAGCCTGCCTCCCCGGACTTGTTAGCAGACGACAACCGGTAAGTAGTATTTCCGTCTTTGGATACCCACATCGGACCTTAGTCAGTAAGACATCGGCTTACGGACCGGAGTCTCATTCCGAAGGACGATCCCACGGCCTTTCGGGAGATCGGTATGGGGAGAAAAAGCAGGTGGTGCATCGTTCTGGCCAGCCTGGGATGGTTATTGGCGGGATCAGGCCCAGGCTATGGTTCGGGATTTGCCCTTTACGAGGCCGGGGCCCGCAGCAGCTCCCTGGCGGGTGCGGTGGTGGCCCGGGCCGATGACCTTTCCGCCATTTTCTACAACCCCGCAGGGCTCGTCCAACTTCCGAAAATTCAGATAATGGGCGGTTTCTCCACCTTCATTACCGGGGCTGAAATCGTCACGCACCTTGGCCCGGCAGCCACAACCAACCATTTGCAAAGCCGCGCCTCTTTCGCACCGCACTTTTTTGCTTCCTACCAGGCGAGCGAGCGGGTGTGGCTTGGGTTGGGCCTCAACTCTCCCTTCGGGCTGGGGATCCAATACCAGTCCAACTGGCCGGGGCGCTTCAATGTCACCCAGGCAGCTATCCAAACCTTAAACCTCAATCCAACCATCGCGGTAAAAGTAACCGATTACTTCTCCCTGGGCGCCGGCCTGGACATCATGTATTTCAAATTCAAATTGAAACGGGTGCTCCCCCTACCCGTCCTCACTCCCCAAGCGCTCGATTTGCAGGGAGACAGCTGGGGGCTCGGCTTTAATCTCGGGGTGCTGCTCAAGCCGGCGGATTATCTGTCCCTTGGCGTCTCTTATCGCAGCCAGGTAAGGCAGCACCTAGACGGCGGGGCCCGTTTCCGCCCCTTCAGCGCCCTCGACGGCGACGCCAGCGGCGCCATTATCCTGCCGGACATGGTCATGGCCGGCATTATGGTTCGCCCCATGAAGCGGTTGTCGGTAGAAGGGGGGATCATCTGGACTCACTGGGACCTGTTTAAACGCCTGGACATCAAATTTAGCAATGCCCTCGGCACCTTATCAGAGGCGAAGGAATGGCATAACACCTGGCGGGGCCAATTGGGGGTGGAATATCAGGCGTGGCCGTGGCTGGACCTCCGGGCCGGCTATGCCTTTGAGAACGAACCCATGCCGGATAAATTCGCTGACTACCTCGTACCAACCACCGACCGCCGCCATAACTTTTCCGTCGGGACCGGATTCCGTTGGCGCGCCATGACCCTGGACCTTGCCTATATCATGGTTCTCATGATGGACCGGACGGTCAATAACTCCCAGGCGGCAGGGGTGCTGCCCTCAGATTTTCAGGGCAGGTTGTCACACGTGGTGACCATGAGTGTGGGCTATAAGTTTTAGACAGGGGCGCAGGCATTGTTGGGTCTCGTTTTATTCATTCAAATCGCGGCTCGCTTGACTATTGAGCGAAGGAGGGTCCGATGAGCGGCTTCAAGTTCGATGAAACCATGTCAGGTTGGCTCGGTGTCGGGGCCAAGGACTTTGAGGCGGGCAGGCTGGCCGGGCAACAAAAAACCACGCCGTGCCGCTTCGACGCCGAGATCATCATTGATGATTTAGATCGTTTCATGCAGCTCGGTGACCGCCGGGCGCGTCTGGAAGGCACCGTTTCCTTCGCCCCCCTGGGCGGCACGTTCCCCATGCAAGACGGTTCCTTCCATCTGTTTTCCGTCGATCCAGCCACCGGCATCCGCCAGATGATTTATACTTTCCGGTTTATGGCCCGGGATGGCAAGAAATATTTTCTGCATGGGGTAAAGTGGCTCAAGGACGACCCAGGCTTTGACATGGTCGAAGATTTGACCACCCTTTTTGCCACAATCTACGCCGGCGAAAATGAGCATGCTCCCCCCTATGCCATGGGGCAGCTCTACTTCGATCTCAAGGATTCACTCAAGCTCGTTGCCTCCATGGGGGTTCCCCATAAGTGGTGGGAGGTTTGGAAGTTACTTGGAAGTGCGAAAGCCACGGTGGCTTTCTCGGATTTCGCCTACAACGAAGTCAAGAAGACCTATCTCAGCGACCTCGATCCGCTTTATCAGACCCAGTACGAGAACCTGGTGCTTTCCGGCCAGGTGGTCCAGGACGGGGTGGAAAAAGAGTTTTTCCTGGTCTCCGGCAAGCATGATAAGGGCTTTCCCTGGGGGGATGAAGAAACCTTTTGGGACGTCCTGCTGGTCATCGGGGACGGAGCCGGCGGCTACCGGAAATACTGCATGAGCGACAGGGTGTTGCCGGGGATGAAGCTTGACGTCCGGGAAGGCAGCTACCGTTATCAAGGGCCTATCTTTGCGCTGCCCGAGGGTTATACGGCCAGTTTCAGCCACATGCGCCATAAAGACGCACCCCTCGTTGAATGCCAGGCAGACTTCACGGTTATCTTTACAGCCCGCCCCTACGAGGTCACACCATTTCCCTTTGTCATGGCCAATAATATCGTGACCAAAATTGCCGGGGGAGTGCATTGGGTGCTCAAGCGTATCTTACCGGCGGAGCACCCGTTGGGGATAGCCATTAACCCCCATACGGTTACGGTGACGTCGGGCAGCTTGAAAATCAATGAAGGGGGCCATACAAGCGAGTATCAACTGGCGCCGGATAAAACCTTTGGGGAGGCGGAAAGCTCCACGTTCAATAATGTCAGATATCCCACTATGCTCTATGGTTACATCTGCGCGGTGCGGCCCGAGGCCCGCATGGCCCGGGTGCAAATCCATTCGAGTTGTCTGCGGACCGCACGGCAAAGGCTGGCGCAAGACCAGATAGAGGCCCTCCTGGGTTCCATCATTTCCCGGGTCGCTTCCAAGGAAATGCTCATGGAAGGCGGCGCCATAAAAGTCCGGGATCTTGGGGAAAATCGTGACGCGGCCCCCCTTTTCATCAAGCTGGGGGACCCGATATTGGAAATCAACAACGACCATTTCCCCACCGCCGATTTTCAGCGGCGCATTATTCAGGTCCAGGACCCGTCGGGCGAGACGTGTCTGGCGTTGGAAGAAGACATGACCTTGATGCGGCTGGGAAAGGAGAACTCCACGAAAAAGGTCACGGTGGCTTCAATAAGGGATCGGGATAAATTCAAAGCCTTGGACGCAGTACTGAAAGAAACCGATTTCCTTAAGCTGGTAACCGCCGCGCAGCAGGCATCGGGTAAATCCCCGGCTGAATTCGCCATCGTGATCAAACCAAACTTTATGTTTGCATACAACAAGTCTGATCATACAACCTATACCGACCCGGAGTTGGTAGCCCGTCTGGTGCAGGTGTTGAAAACCCAGGGAGGCTTTAAGAACCTGACCGTTGTTGAGGCGCACAGCACCTACGGAGAGTTTTTTAACAATCGCCGGGTCCTTGAGGTGGCCGACTATCTCGGCTATGCCATTGACGGCAGCGCCGGCTATAAGCTGGTCGACCTTACCGAGGATTCCTCCGAAGAACAAAATTTGGGGAGCCATCTGGGCCCGCATCCAATCCCCCTGACCTGGAAAAATGCCGATTTCCGCATCTCGTTTGCCAAGAATAAGACCCATTCCTATGCCTACTACACCCTCACCCTCAAGAACATCTACGGGGCGCTGCCGTTGGGCGACAAGTTCACCCAATATCACGCCAGGAGAGATATTTATTACACCACCATAGAATATCTTCAGGCCTTCCCGGTGCATTACGGACTCATCGACGCCTATCTGAGCGCCGACGGTCCCTTTGGGATTTTTGCGGACCCGGACCCGAATGTTACGGAAACCATCATCGGCGGAGAAGATCTGGTGGCCGTGGACTGGGTTGGCGCCAGCAAAATGGGGCTCGAACCGAAAATCAGCCAGTATATGGAATTGGCGGTGAAGGCTTTCGGGAAACCGGAAATCAATCTGGTGGGAGACAAGAACCCCTACCGCCCCTGGCTCAATGTGCCGGTTGACTTGAGCCACCTCCTTCCCGAGGTGCTCGACGCCCATGAATTTTTCGGGAAAATGCTTTACATGGCCGGGTCTTACATGGACGAAAGCCATTTCACCCACAAATCCAAATCGGAATTTATGAAGATGGCCCGAGCCGCGCTCCACCCTTTGCAGACCACCATATTCTTGCAAGAGGGCGGCAAGCAGACCCTGGCCAACAAGCTTTTTACCAAATTTACTACCTGGCTCGGCAGTCATTGATAGGGCGCCGAAACGCGGGGCCGCGCCGCTGCCGGCGGCCCTGCCTAACCAGGTAGCATGGCGCCTGACCCAGGTTAATAACGGGATTCTCACTTTGCATCCGCTCCTCAAAACGGGTGCAGGACAAAGGAGGTCACCATGCCGGACATCCGCTATGTTTGCATCTCGGATACCCATTTCGGGGCGGAAACCAGTCTCCTCACCAACCTTCAGATTGCCAGCAGCAATACCAATCCGATCCGGCCGAGCCCGGTGTTGGAGAAGCTGGTGGAATGTCTGAGGTATCTCATTGACGAAAATAACCCCGCCACCCCCAAACCCACGCTGATACTGAACGGGGACATCCTGGAGCTGGCCCTGACCACTGACAATGAGGCGGCCATGGCCTTTGAGCGCTTCATTGAGCTTATCGCTCCGGATAAGGATCGCAAACTCTTTGATCGCATTGTCTACCTTCCGGGCAACCACGATCATCACTTGTGGGAGACGGCCCGGGAAACCCAGTATGCCGAATATCTCAAAACCGAGGTTGCCTGGGGCCAGCTTATCAAAATCCCCTGGCACTCTACCTGCCTCTTTACCAAAACCGTCCCCTCCTATTTCCTGAACCGGGTGGTGCAGAGATGGCCTATCCTGAAGGACTTTACCATTGAAACGGCGTATCCCAATTTCGGGCTTTTGAGCCCGGACCGGCGGCGGGGGGTGATTTTCCACCACGGGCACTTCATCGAGTCTATCTATCTGCTCATGAGCACCCTGAAGACCATGCTCTTTCCGGACCGCCCCATGCCCAGAGAGGCCTGGGACTTCGAGGCGGAAAACTTCGCCTGGATCGACTTCTTCTGGTCCGCCTTGGGCCGGTCCGGCGAGGTTGGAAAAGGGTTGGGGATTGTTTATGAAAAGCTCATGGACGAGAAGCAGACGAAAAAGCTCCTGGCTAACCTGGCGAAGGGCGTGGCCGAGAGATATGATCTGCCGGGTTGGGGCGACCGCATGGAGGCCCAGTTCCTGGAGTGGGCCTTTCAGGCCGTTGCAGAGCAGGTGCGAGGCCTGGAGCGGCAGCGGGATACGGGCCGGCTCTGGTTGAGCGAGGACGCCGAAAAAGGCCTGTGGGCCTATATGGAGGGACCCGTCAGCTCGCAAATCCGGCGGGAGCAGGAGACCATGCCGGCCAAAATTACCTTCGTGTTCGGCCACACCCACAAGCCCTTCGAGGAAGACATGAATTTCGCCGGGTACCCGGAGTGGACCGATGTCTACAACAGCGGCGGCTGGGTGGTGGATACGGTCCAGCCCGAGCCCCTCCATGGCGGCGCGGTGGTCCTGGTGGATGAGGACCTGAATGCCGCCTCGGTGCGATTCTATAATGAATCCGGAAATTTGCAGGATTACCAAGTTACGGTGGGAGAGGCCAGGCATCCCGGGGAGCCGCCAGGGCCTTTGTTCACGGAAGTGAGCGCCCGGGTCGCCAACAACCCGAATCTATTCCAATCTTTTTGCGACGAGGTGGCAAGAGCGGTGCATGTACGGGCCCAAAATATCCGGGCGCGCATCAATCGGGAGCGCATGCAGGAGGGCTAACCGCGGAGGGATGGCCCTTGATAACCTTGATCTGAGACCAAGTTGCCGTCAAACAAGTAATAATCCGCATTGTAGGGGCGGTTCGCGAACCGCCCCTACGGTGATTGCAATCATAAAGCCATAATTACCTCTATGACAGCAACTTGAGACCTCTGCGAAAGTCTCTGACTCTTTTCCCCGAATCAAAATGTGGCGTAGGCGCCCTCGCCTGCGCCTAAATACAGTATGGACAGCCGAGGGCGGCTATCCTACATGAGACTTTCGCAGAGGTCTCAACTTGGTATGAGACGTTGTCGGGAGGCTAAATTCCGCGCCAGCGCCCTGGGGTAACGTATCCCTGGTTAAGGCCTCAACTGTCGCCCCTATACCAAAGAGAGACCTTTGCCAAAATCTCTAACTCTATCCCTTGGCTCCGGCATCGGGTTGGGGGTTACCCGGAACCGGTTCATTCGGAACCACCCCGGACGGGGGTTCTGGCCGCGTTTCGGGCTCGGGCTGGATTTCGGGCTCTGGAACTTTAGCCTTGGGCACGGGGTCCTTGGCGGGCGGGGCTACCGGGGGAATGTTGCGCAAGCGGCTGGGGAGAGAAGATGCTCCAGGGCTAGGCTGATCTACCGGCTTATCAGCCTGCGCGGGGCCGAGATTGGTGATGTGCAGGGTGCCCTGGCTGTCGGTAAATTTTTCGATGCCCTTGGCATGGGCCACATGGGTAAGCAACATCAATACCACAGCGATTATGAGACGGTTTCCCCAGTTCATATCGCCGTCCGCACTTCTTAGGAACTCCCTTTTATTTCAAAGGGTAACTTTATTTTATCCATAGTCACCGCGGTCCCGCAAAAGTCATTCGAGATAACCAGTAATACAGCCGCACCGCATACATTGAGTGTCTTGGTGATCCGGTAAAAAATCAGCGCCTTGAAATGAGTGATGGAAGAATGGTTAAATTTTAACAAATTCTTGGGCTGATTCCTATAGCGCCTGCCGAATAGATTACCAGCCCCACCCACCCGCTCAGGCGGCGCCTTTAGCGTTTGCCAACAATTCTTTCCGCTTGGAATTCTTAAATCCCCCTCAATCCAATACGGTTCACTTAAGCGGTTAAAGGAATAGGTGGGCAGTGCCCACCTTACGTTATGTCATTCTGAACGGAGCGTAGCGTAGTGAAGAATCTCTGTTTTTTCACAAATTTAGAGATTCTTCAGTCGCCTTCGGCTCCCTCAGAATGACAAGGGAAATGACTTCCTTTCATCTCAGCACGTTTAAGTGAATAGCATTGCCCCTAAATCCCAGCAGTGCCCGGTTTGGTCTTTGCAGGATAAGGATGCTTGTTATACGCAGTCGAAGAAAGAATAAATTTACTAAGCGCGCTTCTTGATCCGAGAAGATTACTTCCCCCTCACCCTAACCCTCTCCCCCATTGGGGAGAGGGGATAATGCGCAACAGATTTAATGCCTTATGGTCACTAAACCCGGCGACATCTCATCTCCTACTTCCTCTCCACCCGCTTCGGGGGGAGAGGGTTGGGTTGAGGGGGCCGAAGGCTCGCATGCAATTTTCTAACCGGATACTGCTGCCTAAATCCCCCTTTTTCAAAGGGGGACTTTAACAGCAATCTTGATTCTGGCCGGATGATTCTTAACGTAATAAGGTATAAGGGAAACCCAACGCCAGAAAGACGAAGGCTGGAGAAAATATGAAAACCGTGTTGATATTGCTGTTGATGTTAGCCGCGGGTCTGGCAGCCGCCGGATCGGCCGATAGTAAACCCCAGGAGCAATTAGGGAGAGGAGCTGGCATGCCTGAAATGCAAAAAAATCTCCAGACCGCCACCTTCGCCGGCGGTTGTTTTTGGTGCGTGGAGTCGGATTTTGAAAAACTCCCGGGCGTGGTGGAGGCCATCTCCGGCTATACCGGGGGCCGCGGCGACAACCCCACCTATGATAATTACGGACAAAATGGGCACGTGGAGGCGGTTCAGGTGGTCTATGACCCGGCCAAAGTGTCCTATCAAGCGCTGCTGGACTATTTCTGGCGTCACGTCGATCCCAGCGACCCCGGCGGCCAATTCGTGGATCGGGGCCCCCAATATCGCAGCGCCATTTTTTACCGCGATGCCGAGCAGCAGCGACTGGCGGAGGCCTCTAAGCAAGCCCTGGAAAAATCAAAACGTTTTGGGAAACCCATTGCGACCGAGATTTTGCCACTGACGAAATTCTACCGGGCCGAAGACTACCACCAGGACTATTACAAAACCCACGCCGTGAAGTACAGATACTACCGCTGGAATTCCGGCCGGGATCAATTTCTCCAGAAGGTTTGGGGCAAGGGTGAAGCCGAGGCCGCCGAGCCCCCAGGCGGCCAGAAATATACCAAGCCCAGTGATGAGGAACTGCGCCGGAAACTGACGCCGCTGCAATACCAGGTGACCCAGAAAGAGGGCACGGAACCGGCGTTTAAGAACGAATACGCGGATAACAAAAAACCCGGCATCTACGTGGATATCGTCTCCGGGGAACCCCTGTTTATTTCCACGGACAAATACGATTCCGGCACCGGCTGGCCGAGCTTTACCAAACCACTGGAGCGGGGAAATATCGTGGAGCGGGAGGACCGCCACCTGTTCTACAAGCGCACCGAGGTGCGCAGCAAACACGGCGATTCCCATCTGGGGCATGTCTTTGACGACGGCCCGGCCCCCACGGGTAAGAGATACTGCATGAACTCGGCGGCGCTGCGGTTCATCCCCCAGGAGGATTTGGAAAAGGCCGGCTACGGCAAGTATCTGAAGCTCTTCGGGCCGGACACCGCGGCCAATAAGTAAGGCCGGGTTAAAAGTGCGGCCAAGTCGCTACGCGCCCTCAGGATGACAGGTGAGGGAACTTCCGCTGAGGTTGCGAGAAGCAATCAAATAGGTGGCACAGGCGTCTCGCCTGTGCGGGCTCAGACTAAACCACTTACGGCCTTTGAGGCCACCCCCAACTATGGGATTTCTTATAGGGGCGGTTCGCGAACCGCCCCTACGGGTTGACTTTCACCCCAAAGCCTGCGGCTACAAAAATAACTCCTCCCACGCAACTCGGTATCCCTTTCCCAACTACAGAAAATTGCAAACCTTGTTTGACCCCTGACGTGACTTTGTGCTATCTTTAACAAATGTCAATCAGGGAGGAGAACAAGGTCACATGATCCGCGATGTTGAACATGAAACGATGCCCCGGGAGGACCTGGAGGCCTTACAACTCAGACGCTTGCAAGCGGTGGTGGAACGGGTCTACCACCTGGTGCCGTTTTATCGCCGGCGCATGGATGAGATGGGGGTTAAGCCGGGACACATCCGCACCCTGGAAGATATCCGCCTGCTGCCTTTGACCGTGAAGCAAGACCTGCGGGACAACTACCCCTTCGGCATGTTCGCCGCCCCCTTGGACCAGATTGTACGGATTCACGCCTCGTCCGGCACCACCGGCAAGCCCACCCCCGTGGCCTATACCCAACGGGACCTGGAAACCTGGGCGGAGCTGATGGCTCGGAGCCTGGCCGCCGGCGGCGCCCACCGGGGCGATATCGTCCACGTGGCCTACGGATATGGCCTCTTCACCGGGGGCTTGGGAGTCCACTATGGGGCCGAGCGGCTGGGCGCGGCGGTTATCCCGGTATCCGGCGGCCAGACCCGGCGACAGATCATGCTCATCCAGGACTTCGGCCCCACCGTTCTCTGCTGCACCCCTTCTTTTGCTCTGTACCTGGCGGAGGTGGGCCAGGAAATGGGGGTGGACTTCGCCAAGACCCAGCTCAGGGTGGGGGTCTTCGGGGCCGAACCCTGGACCGAAGGCATGCGGACCGAGATTGAAAAGCGCCTCAGCCTCGACGCCCTGGACATCTACGGCCTGTCCGAAATCCTCGGCCCGGGCGTAGCCATCGAGTGCCTCGAAGCCAAGGCCGGCCTCCATATGTTTGAGGACCACTTCCTGCCCGAGGTCATCAACCCCGCCACCCTGGAGCCTCAGGCCCCGGGAGAGACCGGCGAGCTGGTCATCACCACCCTCACCAAAGAGGCCTTCCCGCTCCTGCGCTACCGCACCCGGGACCTCACCTCCCTGAATTACGCTCCCTGCATCTGCGGCCGCACCATGGCCCGCATCAGCCGCTTTACGGGCCGGAGCGACGACATGCTGATCATTCGCGGCGTCAACGTCTTCCCCTCCCAGATCGAGTCCGTGCTCATGGAGACCCCGGGGGTGGCGCCTCACTACCAGCTCATCGTCGACCGGGAAGGAATGTTGGACACCCTGGAAGTCCAGGTGGAAGTGGATGAGGGCGCCTTCTCCGACGAAGTCAAGCAGTTGCAGGCCCTGGCCCAGGGCATCCAGAGGAAGATCAAGGATTACTTCACCGTCTCCGTCAAGGTGAAACTGGTGGAGCCCCAGTCCATACCTCGGAGTGAAGGCAAGGCCAAGCGGGTTATTGACAATCGGAAGGGATAGGGGTCTGTGAGCAGTGGCCAGGGGTCAGTAGTCAGTAGCCAGTTAATCCTGGTTCTCAAGCTCCTCCTGCTTGGGAACGGACTTATGCCACAAGCTCTGCTTGGGCGGCTCCAGCGGTTGGAGAGGGTGTATTAGCCCTTCGCATTAATAAGCAAAAGATCGCTTTGCATCCAAGACGGTTCCCAAGCAGGAGCTTGGGAACCAGGGAAGGTAGGGTGAGGAGATACCCATGAAAGTCGAACAAATCTCGGTATTTTTGGAGAATAAGGCAGGCCGCCTGGCGGAAGTCACCCGGGTTCTGGGTGAAGCCGGGATCAACATCCGGGCCCTCTCCCTGGCCGACACCACGGATTTCGGCATCCTGCGGCTCATCGTGGACCAGTACGATAAGGCCCGGGAGATCTTGAAGGACAAAGGCTTCACCGTCGGCAAAACCGAAGTGGTGGCGGTGGAGGTGCCGGACCGCCCCGGCGGGCTGGGGCTGGTGCTCCAGATATTGGCCCAATCCGGCGTCAACGTGGAGTACATGTACGCCTTTGTCCAACACAGCGGCAAGAACGCGGTCATCATCTTCCGCTTCGACAACCTGGAGCAGGCCATCGACTTGCTCCAGAAGGAAGGCATTTACATTTATAAGGGTGAGGAAGTATATCAACTCTAAATTTATCCGGGAGGGAGAGCTTATGAAAACCAAGGCAATTCTGGGGGGCCTGATCCTGGCCCTGGTTGGTCTGGGACTCATCTTTTTAGGCTGCGGCGGCGCCAAGCAGGCCGAGCCCTACGTGGTGGGCGGCATCTTTTCCATCAGCGGCCCGGCCTCCTATCTCGGGGAGCCTGAACGGAATTCCCTGGAGATGGTGGTGGAAGGAGTAAACGCCCAGGGAGGCATCAATGGGCATCCCGTAAAGCTGGCCATTTATGACGACGAAGGCGACGTCACCAAGGCCCGGCTCCACGCCACCAAGCTGGCCCAGGACAAGGATTGCCTGGCCGTCATCGGCCCCAGTCTCACCCACACCTCCATGACCACCCTGGAAATCACCCAGAAGGCCAAACTGCCGTTGATTTCCTGCGCCGCCGGCAGCGCCATTACGGCTCCGGCCAAGGACCGCGTTTGGGTTTTCAAGACCGCCCAAACTGACCAGATGGCAGTGGAACGCATCTACCAGTATTTGCAAAAGCACAACCTCAAACAGGTGGCCATCCTCACGGTGTCCACCGGCTTCGGGGTGGCGGGCAAGGAGCAGCTCCTGGGCCAGGCCGCTCAATACGGCATCACGGTGGTAGCCCAGGAGGTCTTTGGCGAAAAGGACACCGACATGACCCCCCAGCTCACCAAGCTCCGGGGCACTCCGGCCCAGGCGGTGATCTGTTGGGGCACCGGCCCGGCCCCGGCCCTGGTGGCCAAGAACATGAAACAGCTGGGGATGACGACTCCCCTGGTCCAGAGCCACGGCGTGGCCTCGAAAAAATTCATCGAGCTGGCCGGGGATGCGGGTGACGGCATCATCCTCCCCGCCGGTAAGCTGGTGGTCTGGAAGCAGTTGCCGGACACCGACCCGCAAAAGGCCGTGTGTAAGGAATACGCCGAAAAGTATCAGGCCAAGTTCAAGGCGCCGGAATCCAGCTTCGGGGGCTATGCCTATGACGCCATCCGGATGCTGAATCAGGCCCTGGCCAAGGCCGGCAACAATCGGGATAAAATCCGTGCCGAACTGGAAGGCCTCAAAAACTTTGTGGGCATCAGCGGCATCTTCAACATGAGCCCCGAGGACCACAACGGCCTGACCCCGGCCGCCTTCGTGATGGTGAAGATCGATAAAGGCGGGTTTCAGCTGATAGATTAGAAGGCAGGGGTTAGGGGTTAGGGGTTAGAAAGAAGGATCTTGAAATTTCCCCAACCATGGCAACATCTCCTGGCCCCTAGCCCCTTATCCCTGACCCCTGACCATGGAGACTGTTCACTCCCCTTGGAGAACTTTGCCCCTTTCTTGCAGTATCTCATTTCCGGCCTGACCAACGGTGCGATTTACGCCCTCATCGCCCTGGGATTCGGCATCATCTACAATGCCACCACCATCATCAATTTCGCCCAGGGCGAGATGGTGATGCTGGGGGCCTTGTGCGCCATCAGCATCTACCAGGTGGTCCCGTCGCTCCCCGTGGCCTTTGCCGGCGCCGTGGTCCTGGTAACCTGCATCGGGCTGGTCTTTGAGCGCCTGGCCCTGCGCCCGGTCAAAGACCCCACCCCCATCGCCCTGATCATCATCACGGTGGGCGGGGCGGTGCTGATCAAGGGCGTGGCCATGCTCCTGTGGGGCAAAGACGCCTACACCCTGCCGCCGTTTTCCGGCAATGTCCCCATCCACCTGGGTCCCGCCACCATCCTGCCCCAAAACCTCTGGGTGCTGGGGATCACCGCGATTGCGGTGGTGGCCCTGGAGGCCTTCTTCCGCCTCACCCTGGTGGGCAAGGCCATGCGGGCCTGCGCCTACAACACCCGGGCCGCCCGTCTGGTGGGCATCGCCGCCGGCCGCATGGTCCAGCTCTCCTTCGGGGTCAGCGCCGCCCTGGGCGCCGGGGCCGGCATCCTCATCGCGCCCCTCACCCTCGGGGTTTATGACATGGGCACCATGCTGGGCCTCAAGGGGTTTTCCGCCGCCATTATCGGCGGCCTGGGGAGTCTGGCGGGTGGGGTCCTGGGGGGCCTGGTCCTGGGCGTGGCCGAGGCCCTGGCCACCGGCTTCATCTCCTCCGGCTACCGGGATGCGGTGGCCTTCCTCCTCCTCCTCCTGGTTCTGTTCCTGCGCCCCCAGGGGATAGTGGGAGGACGGAAATGACCCGGCTGCGGTTCTTAAACCGCTGGGTCCTCTTTGCCGTGGCGGCGGGAGCCGTGGCCCTGTTCATGGACCAGGACTACTACTACACCCTCCTCAACTTCATCGGCATCCACACCCTGCTGGTGGTGGGGCTCAACCTGCTTTTGGGCTATGCCGGCCAGATTTCTTTAGGGCACGCCGCCTTCTTCGGCTTGGGGGCCTATACCTCCGGCATCCTCACCGCCACCGTAGGCGTCGATCCCTGGCTGGCCCTGATAGCCGGGCTGGCGGTCTCAGGCGCCGCCGCCTACCTCATCGGCATCCCGGCCTTAAAACTTCGCGGTTATTACCTGGCCATGGCCACCCTGGGGTTCGGCATTATCATTTACATCATCTTGAACGAAGCCGACGGGCTCACCGGCGGACCTTCGGGGCTCAGCGGCATCCCGTCGCTGTCCCTGGCCGGCTTCGCCTTCAACACCCCCCGGCGCCTCTATCTGTTGATCTGGGTTATCCTGGGGTTGATCCTCTATATCAGCGCCAACCTGGTGGGCTCCCGCACCGGCCGGGCCATTCGGGCCTTGCACGACGGCGAGGCCGCGGCCGAATCCCTCGGCGTGGACACCTTCCGCCTGAAACTCAAGATCTTCGTCTGGAGCGCCCTTTACGCCTCCCTGGCCGGGTCCCTCTACGCCCATACGCTCAACTTCATCGCCCCGTCGTCCTTCGGCTTCATGTTTTCCATCAAGCTGGTGACCATGGTGGTCCTGGGCGGCATGGCCAGCATCTGGGGCTCGCTCCTGGGAGCCGGGGCGCTCACCGTGCTCCCGGAATTACTCACGGTGTTTCACGATTTCGAAATGGTCATCTTCGGGGCTATCCTTATGGTAATAATGATTTTCCTGCCCCGGGGCCTGGTCCGGGGCATCCTGGACCTCTACGAATTCCGGCGCTACAAGCGGCAAGGAGGCAGGATTAGCTTTTAGCTGGTAGCTGGTAGCAGTTAGCAGTTAGCAGTTAGCAGTTAGCAAAAATTGGCTATTCTGGTTTATTTGTCAAGGAGTCATTCTGATGGTGCAGTCATATAGAGATTTAGTCGCCTGGAATAAAGCTATGGAGTTGGTAACCGAAATCTATCGGGTGACTCATAATTTTCCCAAAGACGAGCTTTTCGGTTTAATGAGCCAGCTTCGGCGCGCCGCAGTATCGATCCCGAGCAACATTGCCGAAGGTAAGGGCCGATTGTCTAAAGGAGAATTCCGGCAATTCCTGGGAAATGCCAGAGGGTCCCTGGCCGAAGTGGAAACCCAGATTTTAATCGCCCAAAATCTCTCTTATCTCGATGAACCCGAGGCCAACAAATTATTAGCTATGGTGGAAGAAGTAGGCAAGGTGCTCAACGGGCTATTATCCGCGGTCAAGAACCAATAGCCCATGAATCTTAGCTTTTCCTAACTGCTAATTGCTAATTGCTAACTGCTAACTGCTATTCTTCAATCATTTTATGGGCTTGAAACAACAAAACCCTTTGCTGGCATTAGACAACGTCAGCCTGGCCTTCGGCGGCCTTCAGGCCGTGGAGCAGGTGAGCTTTGGGGTGGCTCCGGGAATCGTCAAGGCGGTCATCGGCCCCAACGGCGCCGGCAAGACCACCCTGTTCAACCTGGTGACGGGCTTTCTCGCCCCCCAGGCGGGCCGCATCGTTTTTCAGGGCGAGGATATCCAGGGACGCCCGGCCCACCGGATCGCCCGGCAGGGGGTCGCCCGCACCTTTCAACTGGTGCAGCTCTTCGACCACATGACGGTCCTGGAAAACGTCATGGTGGGACGGCACCGCCTGAGCCGCGCCGGTCTGATAGCCGGGGCCTTGCAGTTTCCCTGGACCCGGAAGGAGGAAAAAGAGATTCGCGCCCAGGCCATGGAGGCGCTGGAGTTCGTGGGGCTGGCCGGCCGGGCCCGGCAATCCGCCGCGGTGCTGCCCCTGGGACTCAAACGGATGCTGGAAATCGCCCGGGCCCTGGCCTCGGCCCCGACGCTGCTCCTCCTGGACGAGCCGGCCTCGGGACTGGACGCGGTGGAAACCGAACGGCTCCAGGAACTGATCCTGGAATTGCGCCAGCAGGGCCTTACAACCCTCCTGGTGGAGCACGACATGGGCCTCACCATGGAGGTAGCCGACGAAATCGCGGTGCTCAACTACGGCAAACTCATCGCCGACGGCCCGCCGAGGGCCATTCAGAAGAACCCGGAGGTGATTGCGGCGTATTTGGGGACGGACTGGCAGGGGTGAATGGACAGGTTTTAGGTTCCAGGTTTCAGGTTTTAGGTTCTGGGTTCTGGGTGAGAAAAAGCCCTGGTGGCACAGGCGTCTCGCCTGTGCGAAACTGATAGAAATCATTTCTTACCTTTGCACATGAATATTAAGGATAGGGCCAAATGGATGCACAGCAAGGAACACCTAAGAATCTTGGCGAATTAATCGAGAAATTTAATCCTAACTGGTCTGCTTTATTAAATAATCCAGGAGGTGCTGCTGTCTTAAGAAATGAATTGCCATCAACGTTACCTTCTGAAAAAGTGGCCGAAGATCGGACCGATGAAAGGCAGGTATGGGACCTTATTGGTCAGTTTTATATGAAATACCATCGGTGGTACGATGCTATAGCCATTTATTTATCCATGTATTATCACCTTCTGAATTTACAAGCTTTATCAAGGGCATGGGTACCTAAAGGATTGCCTCTGGTTTGGGTTGCTGATTGCTATTCCTCTCTTGGCTTCGCTACACTTTCTAAGAGATATTTGATGCTTACTTTAATAGAAGATGCAATCCACATGAAAGGCAAAATTGACCCTATCCAAACTGGGTCATATTTCAGGCTTGCTTGGAAACATGGGCTAACCGACAAAGAGATTGAGAAATATTCTGTAGAGGCTTACAGGAAACAAACTGATAATGCTAATGAATCAATGTTCCCAGAATGGGTTCTACAAGAACTTGATAATGACTGGATCGTTGAAGTTCCTAACCCAAATGAGGCATCTTATTATATAGCCAATGAGATTTATATTAAACATCTTATTACTAATCTTGGAGATTCTACAGGTAAGACCCTTGAAAGGCTCGCTGAATATCTCTTGTCTTGCATACCCGGTTGCAGAACTTCGCGGAGAAATCGAGCTAAATCAACAGATTATGATGTATTATGTTCTCTACAAGGACCAGATATAGATTTCCGATCTGAACTGGGCCGTTATTTCGTTGTCGAATGCAAGGATTGGACACGCCCCGTGGGCTTTAGTAGCTTTGCCAAATTTTGTCGAATATTGGATTCGGTTAAATCTAGATTTGGGATAATTTTTTCACAGCACGGTATAACGGGCGAAGGAAATACTTCTAATGCGGAAAGAGAGCAGCTAAAAGTTTTCCAGGATCGAGGAATGGTAATAATCGTTGTGAATAAAAACGATATTGCTTATGTGTCTGATGGTGGAAATATGATTGCTTTATTAAAAAGCAAATATGAAAAGGTTCGTCTTGATCTAAGTCACTGGCCACTGTCAACTTAACAATGCTAAAAATCAAAAATCTCTCCGCCTATTACGGCTCCGTGCGCGCCCTTAGCGGCGTGACTATGCGCGTTCGTGAGGGCGAGATCGTCACCCTCATCGGGGCTAATGGCGCCGGGAAGACCACGTTGCTTAACGCCATCTGCGGGCTGGTCAAGAAAGACGGCGACCTGGACTTCGCCGGGCGCTCCCTCATGGGCCTGGCCCCGGAGGTGATCGTGGGGTTGGGGCTCTCCCAGGTGCCCGAAGGCCGCCAGCTCTTTGCGCCCATGACCGTGGCCGAGAACCTGGAACTGGGGGCCTACCGCCGCTACCGCAAAGAGTCCAAGGCCGCCATCCATGCCGATCTGGAGCGGGTCTTTCAGCTCTTTCCGCGGCTCCAAGACCGCCTGGGCCAACAGGCCGGGACCATGAGCGGCGGCGAGCAGCAGATGCTGGCCATCGGCCGGGCCCTCATGGCCCGCCCCCGTTTGCTGCTTTTAGATGAGCCGTCCCTGGGCCTGGCCCCCATCGTGGTGGAGGACATCCTGGCCCGGCTGAGCCAGCTGCGCCATGAGGGCGTGACCATTCTCCTGGTGGAGCAAAACGCCCGGGTGGCCCTCAAGGTGGCCGACCGGGCCTACGTCCTGGAAACCGGCCGCATCATCCTGAGCGGGGCGGCCGCCGACCTGCTCCAGGACCGCCAGGTGACCCGGGCCTATTTAGGCCGGGATTACAAGGAGTTCACCGAAGGAAGGTGAGTTTATACAGTAAGCAGTGAGCCGTAAGCAGTGAGCAGTTACTCATGGGCCCAGCCAGCCGAAAGGCGGCGGCCACAGGCCGCCCTATAACCTTGAACTTTGAACCTTGAACTTTGAACTGTTCAAGGCAGGTGAGTTTTTTTCCTGCTCACCGCTCACTGCTTACTGATCAGGGAGGTAGATACATGCGCCAACCGGAAATTGAGGCCATGGACCGGGGGGAACTGGAACTGCTGCAGTTGGAGCGCCTCCAGAGCACCCTTACCCGGGCTTACCGTCAGGTGAAGTTCTACCGCCGCCGGTTCGACCAGTTGGGGCTGAACCTGGATGACATCCGGAGCCTCAACGATCTGGCACGGCTGCCCTGCACCACCCGGGACGACCTGTCGGAAAACTACCCGTACGGCCTGTTCGCGGTGCCGCTCCGGGACATCGTCCGCATCCTGTCCTCCCCCGGCACCACGGAGCGGCCCCTGGTGGTGGGCTATGCCGCCCCGGACTTGAAACTCTGGCTGGAACTCCTGGCCCGCTTATACGTGGCCGCGGGAGTCACCCGAGAAGACATTTTGCAAATCATCCTGCCGCCGGGGCTGGCCAACTGGCGCCGGGACCTCCAGGCCGGGGCCGAATATTTGGGGGCCTCGGTGATTCCGCCGGCCACCCTGAACTTCGCCAAGGAACTCATGGTGATGCGGGATTACAAGACCTCGGTGTTGGTGACGACACCGCCCCTGGCCCGGCACCTCCTGACGGTGATGGCCCGCATGAACCTGTCGGCGGCGGAACTAAGCCTCAAGCAGGCATTGCTGGTGGCCTCGCCGCTCCCCGAAGCAACGCGCCGGGAGATCGAGGCGGGGTTCCAGGTCAGGCTCGCCACGGCCTACGGCATCACCGAGGTCATGGGGCCGGGGTTGGCCTTCAGTTGCGGCGCCAACGGGGGGCTGCATTTTTCCGAAGACCATTTCTATCCGGAGATCATCGACCCGGAAACCGGAAACCCGGCGCCCCCCGGCGCCACCGGGGAACTGGTAATCACTACCCTGAGCACCGTGGCCTTCCCCCTGGTCCGTTTCCGGAGCGGCGACCGGACCTCCTTGATTGCCGAGCCCTGCGCCTGCGGCCGCACCCTGGTGCGGCTGGGGGAGATCACCGGGCGCACCGATCCCATCTTCTCCGTGGGCGGTATCAAGGTCCACCCGGACCAGGTGGGCGCCTTGATCCGGGAGGCCCTGGGGGGACACCCGCCCAGATTCAGTCACCGGGTGGTCTCGGAGGAGGGCCTGGAAATCCTCGACCTCGAACTGACGGTGGAGGAGGGGTTTTTCTCGGATGAAATCAAGGCCTTGGAATGCCTGTGCCGCCAGGCCCGGCGTCATCTCCAGGAAAATCTGGGCATCAATGCCCGCATCACCTTGAAGGAGCTCGGCGCCGGAGGATGAGGTGTAGCGGCGGGTTTTAAACCCATCCCTACAGCCGGCGATTCTTTCAGACCGATTCTTGATGCAGGATCATGGGTTATAGCGTTCACGGGGTAAAATTTCACACATTTTTAATTTTCTTTCCGCCGGAAATAGCCTATAAGGAAAAAATAACGCTAAGGAGGATGAAAGATGACGCTGGTTCGCAAGCTTTTGGTATTCGGTATGGCTCTGTCGCTGTTAACCGCCGGCCTGGCCTACGGGGCCGACCCCATTAAGATCGGTTCGGTGCTGCGGCTGTCCGTGGGGGCCGAGCATGGCATCCCCTCCCAACGCGGCGTGGAACTGGCCGTGGATCAGGTCAATAAGGCCGGCGGCATCAACGGCCGCCAGGTGCAAGTGATCTTTGAAGACGAGAAAGACTCTCCCACCGCCTGCGTCAACGCGGTGCAGAAACTTATCAACGTCGATAAGGTCATCGCCATTGTCGGTCCCATGACCTCCGGCGGGGTGCTGGCAGCCGGCCCCACGGCGGAAAGCGCTAAAACCGTATGCGTCACCCCCACCGCCACTTCCCCCAAGGTGAGCGGCATGGGCGAATTTGTCTGCCGGGGCTGCTCCCGCATCGACCTTCAGTCCAAGCTCCTGACGGAATACGTCGCCAAGAACTGGAAGCCCAAGAGCGTGGGCATCCTGTTCTCTAACGAGCCCTACGGCAAGGGCTGCGCCGACCTCTTCGGCAAGGACTTTGAGAAGCTGGGGATCAAGGTGGTGGCCAATGAATCTTTTATGCGGGGCTCCCGGGACTTCAAGGCCCAGCTTACCACGATCAAAGCCGCCAACCCGGATATCCTGTTTATCCCCGGTTATACCCAGGAGACCGCCCCCGCCGCGGCCCAGGCCCGGCAGTTAGGCATGAAGCAGCGGATCCTGGGGGTTTACGGCGACATGGACCAGGTCTACATTGAGCTGGCCGGTCCCGCCGCCGAGGGCCATGTCATCGCCAGCGAATACGACGAGGAGTACAACAGCCCGAAGAACCAGGCCTTCAAGAAAGCCTATTATGCCCTGGCCAAGGAGAAAAAGGACCCGGTAAACATCATGTTCGCGGCCCTCACTTACGACGCCACCTCTCTGGTCCTGGACGGCATAAAAAAATACGGCCCCACCAGCGCCGGGATCCAGAAATATCTCAAAGAAGTCAAGGACCACGACGGCGTTACCGGCAAGCTCAGCTTTGACGGCAAAAACGACGTGGTCAAAGGCGGAGTCTACATCCTGGAGGTCAAGGGCGGCAAATACGTCAAAGTGCAGTAGAGACGGTTTTCGGTTTTCGGTGGTTAAAACATAAAGCCGGCCTTCAGGTCCACGCCCGGTAGCTCATTGCCGGAGACCGCGATCATAATCAAGCCAGGGGTAGGAGTGGGCAATACTCACCCTACCCTTTTTTTTGCGTTGTGCCGGTCCAGTTCGGCTTCCTAGCCGCGGCATACCCAACTCGTGCAGAATTGGGTAATCTGCGTCGATACCCCCGGATGATGTGACCTGCCGCTGAATGCATCTTTATTGGGCAGAACCTTCGGCCCATTCTCCCGCGCCGGATTCACCTTGACCCGGAGGGAAATCTTTGTTATAGGTAACGAGGACAGTACCCGCGCAGTTTTCCGCTTATCGTCGAGGAATGCTCTTCATTGCAGAATTCTCACCACCAGAGGGTATCACCTTTGCTCAGGGGCGCCTGGCTCATAATCGCCGGGATTCTGCTGCTCAGTCATGCTCCGGCGTCGGCTACGCCAAAAATTATCATGTTCAAAAAAGGGGGCGTCTACTACATCAGCAGCCGGGAACAACCCCAGGCTAACCGGGCGGACAAGCATATCTCCTCGCTGCAGTGGCTTCCCTATAACCCCCAGGCCAAGCCCGCGTTCCCAGGGGTTAAGAGCTCCATCACGGTGACGGATCAGCCCCATAATTTGTTGCCCCAGTTAATCAAAGCGGTAAACCGGCTGGACTCAAGGAGCAAATTTCAAACCGCCTCTGCCAACGGTGTCCCCAACCGGAGCCAATTAAGACTGGGAAAGACTCATGATTTGCAGGCCGGCAATGCCTCTGATCCCCAAGAAAATATGTGGACGGCCCCGCGATACCTGGGCAGGTTGTGGGCCAAAACCGGTTGGCGTGCTCCCCTGGCGCTAGCCGCGTCTGGTCCCGGCCCCCAACAGCCGGATCTCTTTCGGAATCACCCTCCCCTCCAGGAGATTCAGGCTATGGTCCGGGATGCGTGCAAGAATCTCCTTGCCTATGCCCCGGCAGTCCCACCCGGCCCCGATTTTCTAGCCGATTCGAACCATCTCAGCTATTGCTTCCCGGTGGCCCCACCCTATTCCTTCAGAGATACCTGGGGGGATTGGCGCAGTGGGGGCAGATTTCATCACGCGGTGGATATTGTCGCCGCTGACGGGACCCCGGTTTATGCCATCACCTCAGGGGTGATCCATACCTTGGCGGCCTGGGAGAGCGCCGGCATCAGCCTGATGCTGCGCGGTCAAGACGGTAGAGGTTACGGCTATATGCACTTGCAGGGATACGCTCCGGGCATCGTGGAGGGTAAAACCGTTTGCAAAGGTGAATTAATCGCCTATGTCGGCCACACGGGAATCAAGCGGGATGCGTCGCACCTGCACTTGCAGGTCTATGCCGACGACAGCTTCGATAGAGATAGACTGGTGAACCCCTATGGCTTGCTGGTCCAGTTGAGCAACGGCAAAGGGATCGCCGACTGGTCCCCTCCGGCCATGGCCCGCCGGCAGATTCCCGCCGCCGAGGTCGTAAATGTTGGCTCGGTGACGCTCCCCGGCTCGGCGCCTCGCCAGTATCAAGCCAAGCAACCCAGGATCGTGGACGCCTCGACCTGGCTACCTAATACCTATTGATCCGGAAAAATTACTAGAATACGTTTGCACAAGTTACCTTCTCTATCACTCCTCCGAATAAACTCCCTTTCTTCGATTTCTCCAGACCTTAAGGCAATACTTACCGGCATAATCTTTTTCGAAGGTGCCGTCAGAGGACAATAAATAATCCTGTCATTCTGAACGGAGCACAGCGGGGTGAAGAATCTCGGCGGCCTAGAAAAGGAGATTCTTCGCTACGCTAAGAATGACAAATACTAGTCGTTTGACTGCTCTTTGCTCTTAATCGCGGATCCGCTGAAAAACCGGCTGAAATTGACCGTAGGCAGTGGTGGGGAAATCCCGTTTCTGTGGTAAAATGGGGCCAGTGGGGGCCAAAGATGCCGGGACCAGGGGCACAGTTTCAGCCCACTCCGGCACGTTGAACCGGTCCTCGCCCACCAGGAAATCTTATGGATATCACCGCGCGTGAGGTAATGGATACCCGCTACTCCACCCTGTCACCCCGGATGACCATCGGGGAGGCCTTCAGGGTTTTTCAAAAAGCCGGGGAGGAGCACCAGCAGACCGTGTTCGGCATGGTGGTCACTGATGCGGCGGGGAAATTAGTGGGCATGCTTTCCCTCTACGACCTTTTGCTGCTCATCCGGCCCAAGCATATTCATATCTGGGGTGAGATCAAGGACGTGGACGTCTCGGGCATCCTCGATGCCGCGCTGACCCGGGCCCGATCCATGCTGGTTTCGGATGTCATGACCACCGACCTGACCACCATCACCCCGGATATGCACCTGCTGCGGATCATCGACATTATGATCAAAAAGCATGTGCGCCGGCTGCCGGTCCTGGAAGATGGGAAAATGGTGGGCATGGTGTATCTGTCCCGGGTCTTCCAGCAACTTCTGGAAAGATCTTCCCCCTGAGGCCGCGGGCAGGAGGGCATATCATGCGGGTCAGCAGCCGCCAGAACATCATGAAGGATTTGACGGTCAAAGAGGCCATGCGGCGGTTGATCATTAACCTTTCGGCCGAGGCCACCCTGGAGGAGGCCATCCGTTACGCCATCAAGTTCAAGGTGAACGCCATCTTGATTACCGGTGATGACCAGGCCGCGGTGGGGGTGGTCACCAAAACCGATCTCATGGGGGCCTATTATGCCGGACTCCCCCTGTCGACCCCGGCGGCCTCAATCATGGTGGGCCCGCCCCTGTTTTGCCACCTGGACGACTCTCTGGACACGGCCCTGGATCGCATGCGAACCCACAAAATCCACCGGCTTTATGTCCAGGAGGCGGCCGCAGCGCCGGTCGCGGGCGTCCTGGCCTACCCGGACATCGTGGGCCTGCTCTACCGTTATTGCCATCAGTGCGACAAAAATCTGCGCCGGAACACCGGGGACCCGGAGGACCTTCTGGCCGACCGGGTGCAACTCCGGGAGGTGATGACCCCGGGGGTCTTTGCCCTGGGGGCTAACGACAGCCTGCTCCAGGTGATGGAAGGGCTGGCGGCCCATAAATTCGGCGCCCTGCTCATCACCGGGGAGGATGGGGCGCCGGTGGGCGTGATCTCCAAGACCGACCTTATCGTGGCCTATAAACACCAAACTCCCCCCGAGGCCCCGGCCCATACCGTGATGACCAGGAGGGTGGAGGCCTGTGATTATCATGACATCCTGGTCAACGCCCTGCGCCGGATGATCTTTGCCGATGTTTCCCGCCTCTTCGTGTACCGGGAATCTCCGCAGCAGATCGTCGGCGTGTTCTCCCTGTCCGATGCCACGCGATTCCGCTCGGGAACCTGCCGGGCCTGCGTCAGCAGCCGCATCCGCCCCCGCTAGGATCGTGTCCCACAGATACTTTGCAAAATGTTGGCCTCAATTACTCCCCCTCCCCTGGCGCCTATCCTTTCCCACAAGTTTTTCTGAACTGGTGGCACACCTCAGCCATGATCATTTTGAGAAAATTATCAAATCCAGCGATTGCACCGCTACAAGACCCTTGGCGCCACTCAGGGTGACAGGGGATGATACCGGGAGGCATCTATGGCCGCAGGGCGCGTGGGCCCATTGCTGCATGAGCTTTACCAATGTTTGTACGAGACCTATGGCCCCCAGGGCTGGTGGCCCGGGGACACGCCCTTTGAAGTGGCCGTGGGGGCCATTCTGACCCAGAACACCAACTGGGGCAACGTGGCTAAGGCCATCACGGCGCTTAAAGACCAGGACCTGCTGACGCCCCGGGCCTTGCACGCCCTGCCGGAGCCCGAGCTGGCCCGGCTCATCCGGCCGGCGGGTTACTATAATCTCAAAGCCCGGCGGCTCAAGAATTTTCTTGATTTCCTGGCGAATCATTTTGAGAATTCCATGGCGCGAATGTCCGCCGGCGACCTGGCGAGCCTGCGGCCGGCGCTCCTGAGCATCAAGGGGGTGGGGCCGGAGACCGCCGACAGTATCCTGCTCTACGCCCTGGCTAAACCCACATTCGTCGTCGATGCCTATACTTTCCGGATTCTGAGCCGCCACGGCCTCATTAATGAGGGCTGCGCCTATGAAGAGTTGCGTCAACTGTTCATGGAGCATCTGGCGGCCGACGTGCCTCTGTACCAGGAATATCACGCCTTACTGGTGCGGCTGGGCAAAGATGGGTGCCGGCCTCGGCCCCGCTGCGCCGGCTGTCCGGTGGAGGGCTGGGCGGAAGAGTAATACCTGCCCGGTATTTGGTACGGGTGTTGCATAGGTAATCCTTGAGGAAAGGAAACCATGGCATATATCGGCAAAGATGAACATGCTCCTGTCTGGCTGCCGGAATCTCTTCCGGAAGAGATCCTGGCTGAGAGTTTTATCGAGCTTTTAAACACCGGGGTAGAGGTCGAAGCGGCCTCGGAGCCGGAAGAGTCCAACTTCGGGTTTATCGTGCGAGACTGGTTCGGACCATATCTGTTGAGCCCGCCAACCCATTTCCTCCGGGGCCGCTGTTAACCCGGAGGGCTTTTAAAATAAACCTTCAGAGGGGGTTCCCGGCCCCGGGTCTCAGGGCCGGGAACCCCTTTTGTAAGTGTTCAGCTATCAGCTATCAGCGGTCAGCGGTCAGCTTTATGAAACAAAACTATCGATTGTATACTCGTTGCCAAAATTATTTTCTCCCCCCCTCACCCTAACCCTCTCCCCCCGTTGGGGGGAGAGGGGATATGAGGAAAGAACTTTTGGCAAACGCTATAATATTCCAGTAAATCGTTATCGGCCCGATTTGATAAGTTGTTGTTATTGCTGACAGCTGATAGCTAAACGCTGAACGCTTAGCCTCTTTTGTCTAACGCAATTTTCGCCCCTGCCGCACAATTTTTCCCCCCATCCGGTCCGATGATGGTAATATCAATGCACACCGCGTCGCCAGTCCTTGACATTCATAAATTTGAACCTTTTACCGGGATACGTTCAAAGACATGGACATAATCGCCCTGGAAAAACACCCCGCGGCAGCCTTAATCGACTGCCTGAGGCGGGTACCCCTGATGACCAGGACAGATGTCCTGGTTTATGCGCAGGCCCTGATCAGCCTGGAGCAGATTCACACCAATTGCCTGCATCCGCCCCAGAACTATATCTGGCTGCAGGAATTGCGCAAAACCCAGGAATTGCGCTGGAGTCTGGCGGCCTGGGGGGTGGACCTGTTCAGGCTCGACGGCTATGTCACCTATACGGTGCGGCTGCCCGGCGGGGAGGAAGTGGTCTACGATCTCTATCCGCCCATCGTGGAGGAGTCCTTCGAGGCCGACGGCACGCTGGCCCTGATCATCAACGACGGCATGCACCGGCTCTATCTGGCCCGGATGGAGTGGGTGGTGCCTCAGGTGACCTATGTGCGCGGCATCCCCAAGGAATATCCATATTACGCCTTTCCCCGGCGGGGTGGCTGGGAGGGTTTGGATCTGCTGGCCGACAATCCCGACCCCCAGCGCTATCTGAAGAAGTGCCACCGCACTCGGGATAATAAGAGTCTGTATCGCGACTTTCAGGCGGTGTTTCACAACGTCGGACGTTCCCGGAGCCGCCTCTTAAAAAAATAGGGGAAAAAGGCGAGAAGGGGAAAAGGGAAAAACCAACATTCCCCGCCAGGTCGCGATTCATTCCTCCCATAAACCGGTTAACCATCTGCACTAAGAGATATTGAGGAATGATGAAAAAGAATGAGGAGAAGAGTTTATGAGTCTAGTCTTATTGGGAATATTAATTGCCCTGGGGCTTATAGTCCTGGGGAAGAACGTGCCGCAATTCCAGAAATTTCCGCAAGTCCGCTTTGTCCTGGCGGTCCTGGTCCTGGCGGTGACGGTGGCGGTGTCCACCGCCAAGGTGGTGCCCCCGGGTAACGTCGGGGTCCTGATCCTGTTAGGAAAGGTGTACGGCACCATCCCTGAAGGGGTACACCTGGTCAACCCCCTGGCCAACATGGTGCTCATGAGCGTCCGCACCAAGGAGGTCTTCGAACACGCCGAAGCGCCTTCCAAGGAAGGGCTCAACGTGGCCCTGGAGGTCTCCTGCCTCTATCACCTGAAGGCGTCCGAGGCGGCCGAGGTTTACCGGCAGGTGGGGCCCAACTATGAAGAAGTGGTGGTAAAGCCGCAGTTCCGGTCGGCCATCCGGGGCATTACCGTCAGTCACGACGCCAAGGACCTGTACACCTCCAGCCGGGAGTTGATCGCCAACGAAATCTTCCATGATCTGGAAGTCAACCTGGGAAAGCGGGGAATGGTCGTGGAGACCATCCTGTTGCGTAAAGTCGATCTGCCCAAGCTGGTGGTGGAAGCCATCAACGCCAAGCTGGCTGCGGACCAGCAGGCCCAACAGATGCGCTTCGTCCTGGATAAAGAACGCCAGGAGGCGGAGCGCAAGCGCATCGAGGCCCAGGGCATCCAGGACTTCCAGAGGATCATCTCCCAGGGGCTGTCCGAGCAGCTGTTGCGCTGGAAGGGCATCGAAACCACCCGGGCCCTGGCCGAATCTCCCAACAGCAAGACCGTCATCATCGGGGGGCGGGACGGTTTGCCCTTGATCCTCAATACCGCACCGGGCGCAGGGGCGCCGGGAAAATGATTGACATCCAGCACTTGAGGCACTATGTAAAGGTTATGAGCCGCGCCCGCAAATCTTTAGCGCGCTCGCCGGTTATAGTAGCGTTCTTGGTGTTCGCTTTATTTGCCTCCGGAGCCTGGGCCGGGGCGCTTACCGATGCCAACCCCAATAACCCCGGTGAGGCCCTGGACATCAACTCCCTGTTGGTCAGGGGCAAAACCACCGTGATCGATTTCCACAGTCCTTTTTGCCCTCCGTGCGTGAAACTGGCCCCGCTCATGGCGAAACTGGCCAAGAAGCGCCCGGATTTGGCCATTATCAAAGCCAACATCAACCGGCCGGGAGTCAACGGGATTGACTGGCGCTCGCCCCTGGCCCAGCAGTATCAGATCCGGCGGGTGCCGTTCTTCATGATTTTTGATAGCCAGGGGCAACCCGTGGCCCAGGGCCGCGAGGCCACCGAGACGGTGGGAGGCTGGCTCCAGGAAGCCGGCTTGTTGAAGTAAGACCGGGCAGAAAGTTGCCAGTGGTCAATAGTCAGTAGTCAGAAAAAGGTTGAAGGTTCGGTTCATAAGAACTACGTACCGCGCATCATGATGAAAAGCCTGCCGCTTTTCCTGGGTTATGGGTGGGGCAATGGCACATAAGCAACAGCATAAGGAGGAGAAGGGCATGATGTGTTCAGGCTGGCGCCGCTTGGCGGCGATAGTGCTCTTGCTGAGTGGTTTCCTGGGCTGTGCGATGCCCTCTTCAACCCAGACTCCCCCGCTGACGGCGGCGGCGGCCAGGCACACCCTGGATAGCTGGAACCCCGGGTTCTGCAAGGTAGCGGACTTCTATGGATTTTATGTCTCCGGGGAGAACCCCGCCGCCCAGGAGGCCTTCGTGCTCATCGCCAACCCCGGTGACAAGACCCAGAAACCCGTGGTCTACACGGCCCGGTTCCAACTCCTCACCGTTCCGGAAGGCCAGCCGCGCTGGTTTCTCACCAGCTTGGTGACGCACAGCTCCGGGCTGACCCGCCGCCTGGGCTGGGACAACCTGATCATCCCGGTGAAAACCCCGCCGCCGGCGGCCGCGGGCAAGTAATCCGGGCATCACGCTGAGATCAAAAAACTAGAGGGGCACGGCCGCGCCGTGCCCCTTTTCTTTTGTAGCGTGCTTTCCAGGTCAGTCGCGCTTGATACCATTGCGCAATCAATTGGTGGCACAGGCGGCCTGTGCAGACGCAGGCTAAAGCCTGCGGCTACCATAACATGGTGCGCCCACAGGAGCATAAAAGGCCTCCGGTTTTGGAGGGGCGCACCTGCTTGGGCGGCCAACCTGAAGGCGGACACATGGGTCCGCCCCTACTCACAGCCCCTGGCCCGACGCCTGGATGGCCTGTTCCATTTCTTCCTCCAGGGCCGGGGGCAGGCCCTCGATCTTGACGTTGAGGAAGCCCCGGACGATGGTCGACACGGCCTCTTCTTCGTCCAGGCCCCGGGCCATGAGGTATTCCACTTCCTCGGCGGCGATCTTGCCCACCGCGGCTTCATGCGACATGTCCACCCCGGCTACCCGGCCCTCCAATTCCGGAATGGCGTGAACCACCCCGTCACCCATGATGAGGCCCCGGCATTCCAGGTGGGCCTTGATGTCCGGCGCCAGCCCGGCGAGGTGGCCCCGGGCCATGCTGTAGCCGCCAATGGCCAGGGTGCGGGCGATGACTTCGGCCCGGGTGTGGGGGGCCTTGAGGATCACCCGGCCGCCCACGTCCAGCTCGCACCCGGGGTGGGCAATGAGGATGGATTGCATGCGGGCCACGGCGCCCTCGCCGTTTAAGGTAACGGTGGGATACATCTGCACCGATCTTACCGGGCGCAGCAGGAGGTAGTTGGAGATGTAGGTGCCGCCGGCCTCGACCATGACCGCGGTGCGGGGGCGCACGTGGACTTCCTCGCCCCAGTTGTGCACCATGGTGAAAGTGAGCTTGCCGCCGGCGCGCACATAGAATTCCGACACCCCGATATGAAGGCCGGAAATTACTCCGGGGTGAGTGGCGCAGCCGGTGATGATGTGGAGCGAGGCCCCCTCCTCCACCACCACCAGGTTGTGGACGTGCTGGGCGAACCGGTCGCTGCGGATATAGAGGCACGACTCCACCGGCTGGGCGATTTGAGCGCCGGGAAGCGCCCGGATGAAATACCCGTTGTCCAGTTCCAGTTCAGCGGCGGCGGTGTATTTGTCGGCATCCACCGCCACCAGGCCCCAGAGGAGGTCATGGACCCAGGCGTGGCGGCTGGCCGCGTCGGTGATGGGCAGCACTTCCACGCCCGGCTGCCGGGTCTGGCAGTGGACGATGGCCTTGTCGGCCTGGAGGAAGGTGCCGGCATGGTCAACGTCTGTGAGTTCGATCCCGGCGGTGAGGAGGCGGCTGCGTTCCTCCGGGGAAAACTGCCGGTAGTCCGGGTCGTACTCCCAGGAACCCCCCTGACGGGAAAATTCCTCCAGGTTGAGATCACGGCCAAAGGCGGCCTTTTTCCTCCGGCTCTGTTCGGCCCGCTCTTTTATCTCCGACATTTGGCGCATTCCTCGTAACCGAAGTTCTTGATGTCCTGGAGCAAATCCCGGGGGTTGCCCTGGCAGCACATGCGGCCGCCGCTCAGGATGTAAGCCCGGTCGACGTTGATGTAATCCATGATGAAGCCGGTGTGGGTGATGATCAGACCGGATTTTTCCCGGGCCTGGGGACGGCGGTCCTTTTGGAGCAGTTCGGCGATGATCCGTCCTACCACCTGGAGGTTCTCCAGGTCCACGCCTGATTCCGGCTCGTCCAGGAGCACCATCTTGGGATTCTGGGCCAGCAGTTGCAGGAGTTCGGAACGCTTGATCTCTCCCCCGGAAAAGCCGTAATTGACCTCACGGTCCAGAAACTGGGTGAAATCGTAGGTTGCGGCCAGGACTTCGGGCACAATCGCGCCTCGGGAGCACACCCGCAAGACGTCCGCGGTCTTGACCCCACGGATGGTGGGCGGGCGCTGGAAGGACAGGCCCAGTCCCAGGCGGGCCCGCTCAAAGGTGGGCAGTCGGGTGATATCCTGACCCAGGAAGGTGATCCGCCCCTGATTCACGACATAGCGCTCAAAACCCATGATGGTCATGAGCAGGCTGGACTTGCCGGAGCCGTTCTTGCCGAAGAGGATATGGGTCTCCCCCACGGGAATCCGGAGATTGATCCCTTTGAGCACCTCTTTGTCGTCGATGTTGACCCAGAGGTCGTCGATCTCAAGCATATGAACCTCGAATGTAACGAGAAAGCCCCCAAAGCGGGCTTTGGGGGCCATCGGCAGACTGAGTTACGTTAACAAAATAGTCTTACGGAGCTTCCTTGGTCAGCTGCGGCATCGGAGCAACCACCGGGGCCTCTTTAACATACTTCATACCATAGGCCCGGGTCTCGAAGGCTTTGGGATTAAAAGCCTTAGTCAGCTCAACTTCTTCCGGGGACATGATGCGCACCAAGCCATACGGATCCATGACCGCGAAGCGCTCACCTTTGGCCAGGCACGAAGCTACAGTGTCTTCACCCTTCAGCTCTTTCTTGGAGACGCACAGCAACTTAGCCCCCTGAGCCGTGGCGACGGAAGAGACAAAAAACACGGCTACCAGTACCATCAGCAACCCGACCACCACTTTAGACCGCATACACCTTCCTCCTTTGCGCTAAGGTTGATACCAGGCTTCTCCCCCCCCAATGGAGTAAACGAGAAAAAGCCAACAAACTCTTTTCCAGGCCATAATATATGCGCACAAAGGGAAAAGTCAATACAATTGATGGACCTGGAAAATATTTTCGGCTGGCGCTTTCCTCTACTCCTCAATGGGGATCGGGTATCAGCTCAACTGCCTTTCTCGAATTTCCTATAACTATATCACACCTTCAACCTATAATAAAGCACAAGTAAAAGAGGCAAGGGCAAGGTTCTGTGCCCGGTTCCGGCCATCCAGGCGGCGCCAGTTGAGGCCAGCCGGGTCCCGTGGCGGCGCCGCTACCCCGCGGCCGGCTGTTTCCAGGGACCCGCCCGATCCACCAGGCGGTTCGCACCGGTTGGAAAGCTTGGGCCACTGGAAGAACTTTTTGGAACAGTCATTCACGGGCCTTAGGACCACCCGCAAATTATGAACAATGAAAAATGGAGAGTATACTTATGGCGGGCAGTGCCAACCCTGCATTGCTGTTCCACGGGAAACGGCAAACAGAAAACTTTTCATAACAGGAGCCTCGCGACACAAATTCTCCTCTAATAATGCACTAAAGTGAATTACTGGCCAGGGAAGGTCAGGCCTCCGATAAAGAGTCAATTTAAAGAGCGAATTTACTTGACTGAGGCAACGGGCTTGTACTATAAATCACAATAGTGCCACACTTGGGGGGGGTCCCTTAAAGCTACGGTCCGGGTTTGATCTGAATGAATATAGTTAACCACTGAGATGACAGGTGAACCTTTATGAGCGCAAAAAAGCAAGGAAATAAGCCGGTTGGCGCAGTAATGGTGATCGGCGGCGGTATCGCCGGGATGCAGGCCGCTTTGGATCTGGCCAATGCCGGATACTTCGTTCACATGGTGGAGGCTAAAACCGGCATTGGTGGGGTCATGTCCCAGTTGGACAAGACCTTTCCCACCAATGACTGCGCCATGTGAATTATCTCGCCCAAGCTGGTCGAGGTCGGCCGGCATATTAACATCGAAGTTATGGCTCCGGCGGAGGTCACCGGGATCACCGGCGGGCCGGGGAATTTCTCGGTCAAGGTGCGCCAGAAGGCGCGCTATATCGACATGGCGAAGTGCATCTCCTGCGGCCTCTGCGCCGAGAAGTGCCCGAAGAAGGTGCCCGACGAATACAACATGGGCCTGGCCAAGCGTAAGGCGGCTTACTTGAGTTATGCCCAGGCCGTGCCAGCCAAGTATGCCATCGATAAAGAGGCCTGCATCTATTTCAAAAAAGGCGGCAAGTGCAAGGCCTGTGAAAAATTCTGTCCCACCGGGGCGGTGGATTTTTCTCAGCTGGATGTGGACAAGGATATCAACGTCGGCGCGGTCATCCTGGCGGCCGGCTTTCAACCCTACGATCCCAGCCGCTACAGCGCCTATAATTATACCAAGCTGGCCAATGTCATCACCGGGATGGAATTCGAACGCATCCTGGCCGCGGCCGGACCCTTCTCGGGCCATATGGTGCGGCCTTCGGACCACAAGGAACCCACCAAGATCGCCTGGCTCCAGTGCGTCGGTTCCCGGGATGTGAATCACTGTGACCATAGCTACTGCTCGGCGGTGTGCTGCATGTATGCCATCAAAGAAGCCATCATCGCCAAGGAGCATAGCAAGGTGCCCCTGGATGCGGCGATTTTCTTCATGGATATGCGCACCCACGGCAAAGAATTCGAAAAGTATTACTGGCGGGCCCGGGATGAGCAGGGAGTCCGGTTCATCCGCTCCCGGGTGCATACCATCGATCCGGTGCCCGGCTCCGATGACGTCAACATCCGGTATCTTGACGAGCACGGCAATTTAAAGGACGAGATCTTTGATCTGGTAGTCCTCTCGGTGGGCATGGAAGTGGCCCCCGAAGTGATGGCGCTAGGCAAGACCCTGGGGATTTCGCTCAACTCCGACCAATTCGCCGACACGTCCTCCTTTACGCCGGTGTCCACTAGCCGGCCCGGAGTTTTTGTCTGCGGCGCCTTCCAGGGCCCCAAGGACATCCCCCAGTCGGTGATGGAAGCCTCCGCCGCCGCCTCCGCGGCCAGCGAGATGTTGTCCGCCTCCCGTTACTCCCTGGCCAAGAAAAAGCCGGTGTTCGCTGAGCGGGATGTGGCCGCCGAAGAGCCCCGGATCGGCGTCTTCGTCTGCAGCTGCGGCGTCAATATCGCCAGCGTGGTGGACGTGAAGGCGGTGCGGGACTACGCCGAGACGCTCCCCCACGTGCAGTTCGTGGAAAACAACCTGTTCACCTGTTCCCAGGACACCCAGGGACTCATCAAGGACCGGATCAAGGAGCACAACCTCAACCGCGTGGTGGTGGCCTCCTGTACGCCGCGCACCCATGAACCCACCTTCCAGGAGACCATCAAGGAAGCCGGCCTCAACAAGTACCTCTTTCAGATGGCCAACATTCGGGATCAGGGCTCCTGGGTTCACCAGAACGAGCCGGAAGCCGCCACCCATCGGGCCAAGGATCAGGTCCGGATGGCCGTGGCCACCGTGGGCTTGCAGCCGCCGTTGCAGGAATTCGACCTGCCGGTGACCAAGGCCGGTCTGGTGATCGGCGGGGGTGTAGCCGGGATGGAGGCCGCTCTGGGCCTGGCCAATCAGGGCTACGATGTGGCGATAGTGGAGCAAAAGGATTTCCTGGGCGGCCATGCCCGCAAGCTCAATCATACCTGGAACGGCGAAGCGATACAGCCCTATTTGGATGACCTGATCAAGCGGGTGACCAGCCACGCCAAAGTCCAGGTCTACCTCAACGCCGAAATCACCAATGTTACGGGGTTTGTGGGCAACTTTGTTACCACCATCGCCAGCGAAGGCCGGGAAATCGAGGTGCCCCATGGCGCCGCCATCATCGCCATCGGCGGCCATTCCTTCAAGCCCACCGAGTATCTCTATAAGGAAAATCCCCGGGTGCTTCTGTCCCTGGAAATGGACGCGGCGCTACGGGAAAAGAATCCTCTGGTCACCAAAGCCAACTCCGCGGTCTTCATCCAGTGCGTCGGCTCCCGGGAACCGGAGCGCCCCTACTGCAGCCGGGTCTGCTGTACGCATTCGGTGGAAAACGCCCTCCGGCTCAAAGAGATCAATCCCGGCATGGACGTCTACGTCTTGTACCGGGATCTGCGCACCTACGGCCTGCGGGAAAATATTTATAAGGAGGCCAGGGAGAAGGGGGTCATCTTCATCCGCTTCGACCTGGAAAACAAGCCTCAAGTTACGCAAGCCGCGGACGGCAGCCTGACCGTGACGGTGACCGACCACATCCTGGGGCTCCCGGTGCACCTCAATCCCGACGTCCTGACCCTGGCCTCGGCCATCATCGTCAAGGAACAGGAGAAGCTGGCCCAACTGTTCAAGGTGCCTCTGACCAACGACGGCTTCTTCCTGGAAGCCCACATGAAGCTCAGGCCGGTGGACTTCGCCACCGACGGCGTCTTTGTGGCCGGATTGGCCCATTATCCCAAGCCCATGGATGAGGCCATCGCCCAGGCCAAGGCGGCGGCGGCCCGGGCGGCGCTGGTCCTGGCCCTGGATGCGATCCGGGCCGGCGGTGTGGTCGCTCAGGTTGACGCCGCGGCGTGTTCCGGCTGCCAGGCCTGCGTCGGGGTCTGTCCCTTCGGGGCTATCAGTTGCACGGAAAAGGACGACAAAAAACTGGCGGAAGTGAACCAGGCCCTGTGCAAGGGTTGCGGCACCTGCGCCGCCAACTGCCCCTCCGAGTGCATCACGCTCTTCGGATTCAGCCACAAGCAGATTTACACCCAGGTGGATGAGGCACTGGCGGAACTGGACGCGGAAATGGAAGAGGCTGCGGGCGCTTAACTCCGCCCCATTTCAGATAGAGGATTTATCAAATGGCCGAAAAAGAGTACGAACCGAAAATCATTGGTTTTTTCTGTAACTGGTGCACCTATGCCGGGGCGGACCTGGCCGGCGTCAGCCGCTTGCAATACCCCCCCAACATCCGGGTGATCCGGGTCATGTGTTCGGGTACGGTTTCGCCGCATCATGTGCTCCGGGCCTTCCAGAAGGGCGCCGACGGGGTGCTCATCGGCGGCTGCCATATCGGCGACTGCCACTACATCAAGGGCAATTACATGACCATCAAGCGCATGACGTTCCTCCAGGACCTCCTGAAATTCACCGGCTTCGAGGATGGACGGCTGCACCTGGAATGGATCTCCGCCGCCGAAGGTCCCAAATTCGCCCAGGTGGTGCGGGAGTTTACCGAAAAAATCAAGAAACTGGGCCCGTCGCGCCTGAAAATCGCGCCCAAAGCGGCGTAACCAGAACCCAGAGAACGAGATAAGGATACAACTTCATGGATAGGCTGCGTGAAAAAGTCCGGAACCTGCTCAAAGACGGCAAGGTGGCGGGGTATTTGGGGTATATCATGAAGGACGGCCACCCGCTGCCCCATCTGTTTACTCCGGAACGGCTGGAGGAAGTGGATCAGGCCATCGTGGCCCCCGGGGATGCCCGTTACCCCCTGGACAAACTGCTGCAACAGCTGGCCTCCGGCTACCCTGACGCCACCTTTGCCATTCAGGTGCGAGGCTGCGATGAACGGGGGCTCAATGAGCTCTATAAGTGGGGCCAACTGGACCCGGAAAAGGTGGTCCTGGTGGGGATCGCCTGTCCCCAGGATCAGGCCGACTACTGCGAATGCCCCGGCCCCTGGGCTTCGGTGATCGACTCCGGGGACAAGTGCGAGCCGGTGCTGCGGAGTAAGCGGGTGGACCGGATCGACGCCCTGTCCGGCGAGGCGGCCTTTCAGGAGTGGATGGCGGCCTTCAATAAGTGCATCAAGTGCTACGGCTGCCGGGATGTTTGCCCCATGTGCTTCTGCAAGGAATGTTCCCTGGAGCACCCCGATCTGATGAGCACCGGAAAGGTGCCCCCGGACAGCATCTTTCAACTGGTGCGGGCCATCCACATGGCCGGGCGCTGCATTGACTGCGGCCTGTGCGAAGAGAACTGCCCGGCGGATATTCCCCTACGGGTGCTCTACAAGAAGGGCAACGCCCTGGTGAAGGACCTGTTCGACTACGATACCGGGTCGCTGGCTACCGGCCTCTCCCCCTGGAAGTTCCTGGGCGAGGAGTCTCACATGGAAACCAAACCCATGTGAAATTTGCCGCTCAAGAGATAACAAAAACCAGGCGGGCCTGAGGCCCGCCTGGTTTTTTTGGGGGAGAGATGAAGATGCGGAACTTAACCGTGCTACAATGGTGGAACGGGGGAGATATCCTTAAAATTTAACCTCACCGGGGTTCTGGCGATACTTCACCAAAAGCGCCCGGTTGTGGCTGGCAGCCCGGTCTTAGTGAAAGAATCGGATACTGATGGGAATAATGCGGTTTCTCGATGACCACCTGTTTGCCCAACCCCTGGTCCGGGTTAATCAGGAGCGGACTCATCAGATTGGCGGTTATCTCCCGGGGCCGGCCGGGTGGGATGGTCAGGGTCACCAAGGCCTGCAAGTCCTCGGGACTGCTGGCGCGCAAATCCTGCAAGGTTCTGGCGCCGTTCTTGGGGCGATAATCCGGCACCAGGGCGGTCGGGTCGGTTACCACAAAAGCCAGAGAGGGATTATCCACGCTATGGAGGCAATAAAAGGGCGGTTCCATGTGGTCATTGATCAGGACGAAACGGTGCTCATCGGGGAATCCCGGCAGCCCCGACGGGAAGGTAATGATGTGGTCTTCCGGCACCGTCACCTGGCCTAATGCCTGAGACTCGAAGGTGACGCTGGGAGATTCAGGCCGGGGGGGTCGAAAGGCCACTTGATGGGCAAACTCTAAGGTAAGGGCGTTAACCGCCTGCCGTGCCTCAAGGTAATTGAAGCTGGCGGCGCGCAGGTTTTCATCGGTGAGACGCTGGGCGATTTCTTCTCTCAGGACCACGATGTCCGCGGGGGCCTCAACACCCAGCCGAATCTGCCGGCCGCGTATTTCCAGGACCACCAGCCTGATGTTGTCGCCGACCAGAATACTTTCGCCAATCTTGCGGGTGAGTATCAACATGGTGTGATCCCTGCCGAGGTGAGTTGGTTGCTCTTCTCCACCGGTGCCTTACTCTGCACCACAACCGAGCCTACAAAGATTCCCAAGTAATTTATTGCAAGTTTGCGGCCAGTTAGGCATTTCCGTCAGATTTTTTTGAGGGGGGCGAGGTTAGGGAAGAAAAATGCGGCTATGCTGAATAAAATATAAATTACGCATAGTTATCCATTAAGAGCGGTAAACCGTCCGCCCGGGATGGCCGGGGGTACCGGGCCACCGGCTTCTCGATCCGCGGCTTTTTGGCGCTCAAACCGGGGTTGGTAAAAAATATTAGCCGGAAGGTGCAGATATCTAATCATGGGAATCCCACCGGGCGTGAACCTATGGCTATCCTTGGCCTGATTGAAGTGCACGAATGTTTAACAAATGAACCATCAATCGTGAAAGCCCTGATTAAAGCAACAAAAAATAGTGTAAAATAATCCCATCGGGATAAGGGCCTTGGTGAGGATTATGCCTTCGAAAAGTCTTTCGTAGGGTGCGTCCTACGCACCATCAATCAAGTCGAATGGCGTAAGAGGAGGCCCGCCCTACCTGACATTTCATGTTTACGGGTGGGCCGAAAAGCCCATGAATTATTAATGAGATAGCCCTGAGGTCCAGGACCAGCCCCGGTCGTTGACCGTATCGCCCCCGGCCGTTATCCGGGGACTTCTTGAAAATTCTCCCCCATCGGTTTATAATTAAGAGTGGCAGTCAAACCATCCACCAGTGCAGGAACGCACCACCTGGCCGCGGCCCTTATCCGGGAACCCCGCCAGGCGCATCTCCAGGGCCTCACTCCCGGGGCCGGGGCCTATATCCTGGCCCGGCTGTTTCAGCACCTCCACCGCCCGGTTCTCCTCATTACGCCCAATGTCAAGGTTTCTGAACAAATTTCCAAGGATCTCACCTTTTTTCTGGGGGAAGAGGATGCCGGGGCCAATGGCCCGGCGTCCCGGTTGCTCAACTTTCCGGCCCACGAGGTTTTGGCCTTCAAGGAACTGAGCTTTGACGCCGACGTGAGCTGCGCCCGCCTGGCAGCCGCGTCCGTGGCGCTGACTTCGCCGGAGCCCTGGTTCATGGTGGCCCCGGCTATGGCCCTGCGCCAGAAACTGCCGCCGGAGTCCCGCCTCCGGGACCTGTTGGCCTACGTGGTGGCGGGAGAAAACCTGGAGAGGCCGGCTTTTCTCCAGCATCTCCTGGAGGGGGGGTATGAGCGCCGCCCCGTAGTGGAAGAACGGGGCGAGTTCAGCGTCCGGGGCGGGGTCATCGACCTCTTCCCGCCGCTCTATCCCCTGCCGGTGCGGCTGGAATTCTGGGGGGATGAGGTGGAGTCCATCCGTCTCTTCGATCCTGCTACCCAGCGGTCCCAGGGCTCGCTGGACGACCTGACAGTGCTCCCGGCCAGTGAAGTGGTGCTGGATGAGGCGGTCAAAGAGCGGGCTCTGGCAGGCCGCAGCCGCCGGCAAGACCCGGAATTCTGGGACCACGTCCACCAAGGCCGGCAGTTCCCCCGCATTGAACGGCATCTGGCGGAGTTTTACGAGCATCCCCAGACCCTGTGGGATTTTCTGCCCCCGGACACGGTGGTGGTGGAGTGGGACCCCCTGGTCCTGAGGCAGGAGCTTAACCAGCAAGAGGAAGCCGCGGCCGCCGAACCCGAGGGCTGGCTGGACCAAACCCCCTGGGAGGAGCGGCGCCGCAATTTCAGCCAGATTTTCTGCCCCCTCTTGCCCTGGGGGCACCCGGACCAAGACCGGGACATCACCTTCCAGGTGGAGAAAAACGATCGCCTGGCCGAAGAACTTGGCCGGGCCGGGGATGAAGCCGGCCGTCTGATACCGGCCCTGGCGCAGCGCCTGGGGGACTGGTGCCGCTCCGGGTTTCAGGTCCTCCTGGTGTCCCGGAGCAAGCACCGGGCCGAACGCCTGGCCCGGTTGCTCGCCGAAGAGGGCCTGGAGGTGCAGGTCTCTGCGGCCCCCTCCTGGGAACCCGGGGGCGCGGTGGCCATAACCGTGGGCGAGTTGAGCGGGGGGTTCCGGCTGCTCTCGGAAGGGCTGGTGGTGCTCACCGAGGATGAGGCCCTGGGCTTCCGGCCGGAAGGCCGGCGCCGCAAGGAGGCTCGCCCCCTCCAGGATCTCACCTCCCTGGCCGACCTGGCGGAAGGCGATTGCGTGGTCCACCTGGACCACGGCATCGGCCTCTACCGGGGTCTGGTCAAGCTCACGGTGGGCAGCGAAATCAACGACTTTTTGGAACTGGAATATCAAGGCGGGGACCGCCTCTATCTCCCGGTGGACCGCCTCAACCTGGTGCAGAAATACCTGGGGGTGGAGGGCGCCAGCCCTCGGGTCGCCCGCCTGGGGGGCAAATCCTGGGAGCGGGCCAAGAGCCGGGTCAAAAAGGCGGTGGAGAAAATCGCCCGGGAGCTGGTGGAGCTCTATGCCCTGCGCCGGGTGTTGCCGGGGCATCACTTTTCGCCGCCGGACCCGGTTTACCGGGAGTTTGAAGCGACCTTCGCCTATGAGGAAACGCCGGACCAGTTGCAGGCCATCGCCGACGTGATGGCGGATATGATCTCGGAGAAACCCATGGACCGCCTGATTTGCGGCGACGTGGGCTACGGCAAAACCGAGGTGGCGGTGCGGGCCGCGTTCAAGGCCGCCATGGACGGCAAGCAGGTGGCGGTCCTGGTGCCCACCACGGTGTTGGCGGAACAGCACTACGAAACCTTCAGGCAACGCCTGGCCCATTTTCCCCTGGAGGTCCGGGCCCTGAGCCGGTTCAGGGGGGCCGCGGAGCAGAAACGCATCCTGGCCGAGGTGGCCAAAGGCAAGGTTGACATCCTGATCGGCACTCATCGGCTGCTGTCCAAAGATGTGGCCTTCCGGGACCTGGGGCTGGCCATCGTGGACGAAGAACAGCGTTTCGGGGTGCGCCAGAAGGAGCGGCTGAAGGAGTGGCGGCGCACCGTGGATTGCCTGACCCTCACCGCCACGCCCATCCCCCGCACCCTGCAATTATCCCTCACCGGCCTCCGGGAGTTGAGCCTGATCAACACCCCGCCTGAGAACCGCCGGGCCATCCGCACCTATGTCTGCCTGCCGGAGACCGCGGTGATCCAGTCCGCCATCCGCCGGGAGCTGGATCGGGGCGGCCAGGTCTTCTTCGTGCACAACCGGGTGCGGAGCCTGGCCACCTGGACCCGCCATGTCCGGGAAATGGTGCCCGAGGCCAGGGTGGCCATGGCCCATGGCCAGATGCCGGAAAAGGAGCTGGAGCAGGTTATGGTGCGCTTCTGGCGCCGGGAGGTCGATGTTTTGGTGTGTACGGCCATCATTGAAGCCGGTTTGGACATCCCGGCGGCCAACACCATCATTATCAACCGGGCCCATACCATGGGGTTGGCCCAGCTCTACCAGCTGCGGGGCCGGGTCGGACGCAGCCAGGCCCAGGCCTATGCCTACCTGCTGGTTCCGGATGAAGCGGCCCTCACCCGGGAGGCCCAGAAGCGCCTCAAGGCCCTGATGGAGTTCACCGAGTTGGGCTCCGGGTTCAGGATCGCCATGCACGACCTCCAGATCCGGGGCGCCGGCAATCTGTTGGGACAGGCCCAATCCGGCCACCTGCTGGAGGTGGGCTACGAGCTCTATCTCCAACTGCTGGAGTCGGCCATTCGCGAATACAAAGGGGAACCCATGGAGGAGGAGGCGCCGGACCCGGAGATCCATCTGCCCCTGGCGGCGTACCTGCCCGAGGATTATGTGCCCGATGTGCAGCAGCGCCTGGCGCTCTACCGGCGCCTGTCGGGCCGGTTGACGCCTGACATGGTGCGGGAATTGGAAGAGGAATTTCTGGACCGCTTCGGGCCGCTGCCGCCGGAGGGGCGCAATCTCCTGGAGGTGGTCCGGGCCAAGCACCGTTTGCGGCAGTTGGGGGTCAAGCGCCTGGATATTCAGGACAGCTTCGCGGTGCTGCAATTCGCTCACCCGGAGAGCCTGGACTTGCCGCGTCTGCTTGACAGCCTCAAGAGGCGGCCGGGCACTTTTCGCCTTACCCCGGATCAAAACCTGCGAATTCACCTGGCGGAAACCGGCCCGGTGCTTGGGCGATTGGAAAACTGCTTGAAAGAAGTGGCAACATTTGTTAAGGCTGAGATAGAGGATGGAATCCATGACCAAAACTGAGGGGCGTTTACTTATTGCTCTTGCCGCCGTTCTGATCCACTTGATGCTGGCGGGGACGGGTGTGGCCGAGGTGGTCGACCGCATTGTGGCCGAAGTCAACAACGATATTGTCACCCTGTCGGAGTTGCAAAACATGGCCAAGACCGTCGAAGCCCAAGCAGGGATTAAGCCCAAGGGCCAGGAAGAGAAGAAAATGCAGCGGGAGATGCTGGAGGCGCTGATTGACCGCAAGCTGGCCAAGGCCGAGGCTAAACGCCGGGGGATTGTGGTGTCCGATAAAGAAATTGACGCCGCTATGGCCCAATTCAAGCAGCGCAATAATGTTCCCGATGACGAGACTTTTGCCAAGGGTTTGGCCCAAGCGGGGCTCTCCGTAAAAGAATTCAGGTCGCAGCTGGCGGATCAAATGACTCAGGAACGTTTGCTGGTGATGGTGGTGGGGACCAAGGTCACTATCAGTGACGCCGAGGTTCGCCGCCTTTATGAGCAGCAATTCAAGAAAGGCGGCACCCAGGTGCACATCGTTACCCTCAGGATGCCTTTCCCCCCAGGGGCCACCGAGGCGCAAAAAGAGGAACTCAAGCAGAAGGCCGAGACCATCCTGAACGCGGTAAAACGGGGTGAGTCTCTGGCGGGGGCCGCGGCGCAATTCTCTCTCAAGCCTTCGGATGTGGGGTTTGTGTCTCAGGGCGACTTAGATCCGCGGCTGGCCGAATACCTGGACAAGCTGAAGCCGAAAGAAGTGGCCCCAATCCTGACCCAGGAAGGCATTCAATTGATGCAGGTGGTGGCCCGGCGAAGCGGCGAGGCCCGCCCCTTTGAAGCGGCGGCCCCGGAAATTCGCCGAATTTTGCAGCAGCAGGGGATGGAAAAGGTTTTTGCTGAATGGGTCAAGACCTTACGGGAAAAAGCCCACATCAAGATCATGTTGTAGGAGTGAGCCGTGAGCGGTAAGCAGTGAGCAGTAATTATGCGGGCAGTGCCCGCCCTGCATTAAACTGGTGGCACAGGCTTCCAGCCTGTGCACTGCACCGGCAAGATGCCGGCGCCACCAAAAACTTTTTAAAACAGGATGTTTTAATCAATCACCACCATGCCAACCACCACCAGCGCCGCTCCGGCGGTTGACATCATTTCCCTGGCCCGCCATACCGGCCAGACCGTGACCCTCCGGGGTTGGGTCTATCACCTGCGTTCCAGCGGCAAGGTCCGCTTTCTGGTGCTCCGGGACGGCTCCGGCCTGGCCCAGGGGGTGCTGGTCAAGGGGAGGCTCCCGGAGGATGATTTTCAGCAATTCGAGCGCCTCACCCTGGAATCTTCCGTATTGCTGGAGGGTTTGGTCCGGGCCGAGCCCCGGGCTCCCGGCGGCTATGAGCTGGAGGTAACCCGGGTGATCCCCGTCCAGATCGCCCCGGAATATCCCATCTCCCCCAAGGAACACGGGGTGGCCTTCCTCATGGACCGGCGCCACCTCTGGCTGCGGTCCCCGCGGCAACAGGCCATTTTGAGAATCCGGGACGAAGTCTGCCGGGCCTGCCGGGACTTCTTCCACGACCGCGGCTTCGTGCTCATCGACACCCCCATCCTCACCCCCACGGCCTGCGAGGGCACCACCAGCCTCTTTGAGACCGACTATCTGGACCGGGGCAAGGCCTACCTGTCCCAAAGCGGCCAGCTCTATCTGGAGGCTGCGGCCATGGCCCTGGGCCGGGTGTACTGCTTCGGCCCCACCTTTCGGGCCGAAAAATCCAAGACCAGGCGTCACCTGACGGAGTTCTGGATGGTGGAGGCCGAGGCCGCCTTTTATACCCTGGAAGACATCATGGAACTAGCCGAGGCCCTGGTGCGCTTCGTGGTGCTCAGGGTTCTGGAGCACCAGGAACCTAACCTGGCCTTGTTGGAGCGCGACACGGCGCTGCTCACGGAAGTGGCCGGGCCGTTTCCCCGCCTGAGCTATGAACAGGCCCTGGAGCTCCTGAGGCAGCACGGCAAGGACCTGGCCTGGGGCGAGGACCTGGGGGGCGATGAGGAAACCGTGGTCTCCCAGGCCTTTTCCCGCCCGGTGCTGGTGCACCGCTACCCCAAGGAGGCCAAGGCCTTTTACATGGAACCGGACCCGGAAGACCCGCACCTGGCCCTCTGTGTGGATATGCTGGCCCCGGAGGGCTATGGAGAGATTGTCGGGGGATCCCAGCGGATCAATGACCTGGACGCCCTCCTGGCCCGCATTAGGGAGCATAACCTGCCCCAGGAGCCCCTGGAGTGGTACCTGGACCTGCGCCGCTACGGCAGCGTGCCCCACAGCGGCTTCGGGATGGGCATCGAACGTCTGGTGGCCTGGATCTGCGGCCTGCACCACGTCCGGGAAACCATCCCCTTTCCCCGCCTCATCGACCGGATCTACCCCTGATACCAAGCGCGGCTATACAGGTAATTATAGCGTTTGCTATTTGCCTGGACTAAAAACTCACTCTACTTCTATAAGTTCGAGAAACCTGGCCGGGTTGACAACCTTTATCCCTTGATAATTTTCGAGGTCCAGTAAGTGATGGTCGCCGGAAATGATAAAGCCGGCCTGGCCGGCAACGGCGCACTCCAGGATGCGATTATCGGGGTCATCAGCAATAAGTGCCAGGCGCTCTTGGGGATGCACCTCTTCCGAGAAATTTCTTATCCGCCTAACCGCACTTTGTGTTTTGGCATCATCCCATAAGAGCTTTTTCTGGATAATCCGTTCGACCTCTTTGAGAATTGGCGGAGAGATTACATTGAGGATAGTTTTTCTCCGGGCCAGAAAAACCACCCTGGCCGGCCTGGACTCGGGAAGGTAGAGGGCCGAAATAAAAACGTTGGTGTCGATAACCACCTTAAGCATTTGATTGTTCGCCGCGGAATTCGTCCACTACTCGCTGGATGTCCTCCTCAGTTTTAATTCCGGTTTCGGCGGACTTCATTCGGGCATAACGAGTTAACTTCTCCCACTCCCGATCTTCAATATAGCGGCGCAGAGCCTCCCGGATCAGCTCGCTTTTTGTGCGGTTTTCCTCTTTGGCCACCTTCTCAACCTCCCGCAGGAAGTCCGGCATTATAGAGATGGAAATTAATTTTGTGAGCCTCAACATGCACCTCGTGGTTAATGGTTATTACTTAGTAATACTATAGCAGCTGAAAAATTTCTGTCAAGCCCCGGGAGTTGGGATTGGAAGGATGCGGAAAGTAGTAAGGGCCGACCCGGACCTGCGAGTAGTCCGCCGTGAGCCAGGAAAATTCTGCCTTTTTGGCAAGAGGCGTTTTTGGCAATCACTATAATCTTCTGTGGCGGACCCCTGTGTTCGCCCTATAAGGCTTTTTCTCCTTCAAAAAAATCAATTTTTCGCGTAACTATTCCGAAACCTTGTATAATCCTGACCAGGGGACGGGCCCCGGCGGCCTGCGTCCCTAAGATTGACCAAAAACCGGAGCGGCCATGAGACTGCGCACCTATCTGATCCTGTCCTACCTGGCGCTTATCGTCATATTATCGGCCGGCGCCTGGTTCATCGACGCCCACGTGATGGGCGAGCTCACCAAGAGCTCCATCAAAATCGCCGACCAGGCCGTGAGCAACGTCACGTCGGATCATGTGCTCCATTCGGATCGCATCCTCACCCTGATGGGCCAATACGTCGTCAAGGACAAGGCCGAAGACGTGGCCCGGGAACTGGCCTATGTCTTGAAAGGCAAAAAACTCGATGATTATGCCAAACTGCGCCGGGACCCCGGGCTCCGGGCCATGGCCATCCAGTCGATTTACACCCCGCACGGTCCGGCGGGATATACGGATTTGTATGACCGGGACGGTTATATTTTGTTTCATCCGGATAAAAACGTCGAGGGGCGGAACCAGCTGGATTGGCAGAAGGAATACCCGGAAACCACGGAGATGATCAAACGGTCTTTTAAAGAGAACCATGTGCAGGGTTTCTTCACGTTTTTCGATAAGGACAAAAAGGAGAAGAAGAGGTTTGGGGTGCGGGTCCATGTCCCGGGTACCCGGTTCATCGCCGCGGCCATCGTCAACCTGGATGAATTTTTCGCACCGGCACAACAGCGGATGAAGGAATCCTGCCAGCTCGCCACGGTGCAGGCCAAGGAGCGGATCGAGGCCCATTATGCCGCCCTCAACCGGGACGTCATGATCGGCGGCCTCTTTGCCGGCCTGGCCCTGTGCCTCGTGGGCGGCTTATCGGGGCTCTATTTTGCCGCCGCCATTTCCCGGCCCATCTCCCGCCTCCGGGATGGGGTGCGGCAGGTGGGGGAAGGCGACTTTGCCGTGGCCGTGCCGGAGCGGGGGGTGCGCGAAGTGGCGGACCTGGCCCATTCCTTCAATGAACTGGGGCAGCAGCTCACCGAATACATTGAAAAACGGGATTTCATCCGGGATACCTTCGGGCGTTACGTCACCCAGGAAGTGGTGACCAAACTGCTGGAATCGGAAGGCGCCCTGGAGATGGGGGGCGAGAAACGGGATGTCTCCCTCATCATGTCGGACCTGCGGGGATTCACCGCCATCATCGCCGAGATGGACCCGGAGGAGGTCATTACCTTTCTCAACCGCTATCTTAGCCGGATGATCGCCATTCTCCTGGATTACCGGGCCGTCATCGACGAAATCGTCGGGGACGGCATCCTGGCCTTTTTCGGCGCCCCGGAACCCCAGGAAGATCACCCGGCCCGGGCCGTAGCCTGCGCCCTGGCGATGCAGGCCGCCATGGGCGAAATCAACGCCGAGAACGAGGCCGATGGCCTGCCCCACCTGGCCATGGGCATCGGGGTGAACACCGGCTCGGTGGTGGTGGGCAACATCGGCTCGGAGCGGCGGACCAAGTACAGCGTCGTGGGCTCCGACGTCAATTTTGCCTCCCGCATGGAGGCCTTTGCCCTGGCGGGGCAGGTGCTCATCAGCGCCGCCACCTACGCCCGCGTCCGGGACCTGGTGGAAGTGGCCGGCGTCCTTGAGGCGGAGATGAAAGGGATGCCGGGCCGGGCCACGCTCTATGATGTCCGGTCCATCGGCGCCCCTTATAACATCCGGCTTGCGGACAAGTCGGAGCAGCTTTCGGAGTTGCCGGAACCGATGGGGGTCCGGATCCATCGCCTCAAGGACAAGATTATCACCGGCGACACCGGCCGGGCCTGGGTCACGCACCTGTGCGACACCGCCGCCCGGGTGACCTCGGAGGGTCCCCTGGAAGCCTGGGAGGACCTCCGCCTGGCTTTCCTGGACGACAACCAGGAGCCCACCCCGGGCCATATCTATGGCAAGGTCACCCGCGTGACGCCCCTTACGGATGGCCGGTTCGAGGTGCGTATCACCTTTACCTCCGTGCCGGCAGGGCTCTGCCGTACCTTCGGCCGCTCCCCGGGGACGGATTGAACCCGGGACGGATAGGGGGTCGGCGCCGCGGTTGCATGCCGGTCGCGGCCCATTTTTTCAACTCAATAACCTTGTCATGCTCAAGATTTGAGCAGACCAGCATCAAACCGGGACCAGATCAAACCTGACCTGGATTATTGTCATCATCTCCAAGTCCAGCCCGAATAATTCCTGGCAATTGAGTCCCGCGAGGATTATAAATCTTCTATCTTCTCAACTTGGTGAATCGGCCAGCATCGTAAAGACCACCTCTGCGCTCGGCTTACCAATTATTATCGCATTGCCTGCGGCCGGCTGCTGGGGCGGGGATCTGACCGATGAGAAAATTTGAACACCGTGCACCCAGACCTTGTTTACGCATGGCTCTGGTACTGATCGCCCTGGCGGTTATCTGGGGATGCCAGCCCAAGACGGAGAGTATGCCGCCAGGCCCGCCCCTCAAGCTCTCGCTGGGTTTGGCGCCCTTCCCGTACTCCGGCCTGGTCGCCATCGCGGCAGAAAAAGGTTTTTTCAAAGAGTCCGGTCTTGATCTTACCATTAAGGACTACGCTTTCGGCTTTGCCGCGCTGGAGGCGGTGTCCAAAAGCGAGATCCAGATGGCCATGGGAAATGAGTTTTCTTTTGTCTCGATGATAAACGATGATCCGTCCCTCCGGCTCGTGGCTTCAGTAGCTTCGGTAAACACCAACGAGATTGTCGCCAGGAAGGACCGGAACATCCATAAGCCTGCCGGCTTGAAAGGCAAGCGGATCGGCTTTTACCCCAACACCTCGAGCGAATACTACCTCCTCTCCTTTCTGCTGGTAAACAAGATCTCCTCATCCGAGGTGACCATGGTGAACCTCCCCGCGGCCGGTATGGTCGAGGCCATCGTGAACGGCGACGTTGACGCCCTGTCCGCTTGGGACACGGTTGTATACGATTCAAAAAAACGGCTGCAGGAGAATGCCGTGTCGTGGCCGGCCCAGAACAACCGGGATTGGCAGTGGGTTTTGGTAGTCAAGGAAAGCACGACCCAATCCCCTGAGCCGTTAAAGCGGTTTCTCAGGGCCCTCCTCAAGGCTGAGGACTTCGTCCTGACCAATAATGAAGCAGCAAAAAACATCATTGCTCGCAGATGGGGCTTTGAACCGGATTTCGTGCGGCAGGTCTGGGATAAAACCAGGCTGAGTGTGACGCTTAATCAATCCCTGATCACTTCTCTGGAAAGCTTTTCGAAATGGTCCAGGGCGAAAGAGAACCAAAGGGGCGAAGGTCCGAATTTTCTGAAATACGTTTACACCGGCGCCTTGGATCAAGCCGATCCCAAGGCGGTGACGATTTTCAAGTAGGTCTTTATATGCGGGCCCAATCCAAAATCTGGATCAGCATTGCCGCCTCCCTGGCGGTTTCGGCGGTCATTGCGTATTTCGCCTTCAGTATTGTACGCGGGATGAGCCATGACTTCGCTCGATACCAGGAATATAGCGCCATCATCAATGAAGCATTCGCCTTGGATAGCCTCATTGACGAGGCCTTGATGGAGGAGTCGAAGGCGCGCATAAAGCAACAGATCGGGCAGGTGCACGGGACCTTGAGCAAGGCGCTTGAGTCCATCTCGTCCTCAGATTACCGGGAGGAATCCCTCATCCGTCAGATACGCCGGAATAACTTGGAGCTCGGGCCTCTCATTGAACAATTGTTTGACCAGAATGAAGGCGCCAGCGGCGCCATTGACACTGAACGCAGAGATATTCTGGGTTCCCAACTCCGGGTCAAGGTGCGTCTCATCACCGATGACGTCAACCGTCTCATGGAGGCCAGCGGCGCCCGGATCCTCTTTGCACAGGCCAAGACCAGTCTCATCGTCCTGATTCTCATCGGCATGGCCATACTCTCCAATGCCATGATTTATTTTTTCTCCAGCAGAAGCATGGTGAGGGCGCAAGAAGAGCTACGGAAGAGCCGGGAAGACCTGAACCGGGCCCAGGCCGTAGCCCATATAGGCAGTTGGCGGATGAATGTCCAAAAAAACGAACTGACCTGGTCCGACGAAAACCACCGGATTTTCGGGATTTCTCCTGGAAAGTCTATGACCTATGAGACCTTTCTCGGCACCGTGCATCCGGAGGACCGGGAATACCTGAACGGGGAGTGGATGGCGGCCCTCAAGGGCAAGCCCTACGACGTCGAGCACCGCATCGTGGTGGCCGGTGCGGTGAAGTGGGTGCGGGAGCGGGCCGAACTGGAATTCGACTCCGAAGGCCAGTTGCTCGGGGGGTTCGGTACAACTCAAGAGATCACCGAACGCAAGCAGGCGGAAGAACAAATTAAACGCCTGGCTTCCTTTCCTCAAATGAATCCTTCCCCGGTTCTAGAAATCGACTTTTCCGGCGGCATCAATTTCTATAACCAGGCAGCCCTTGAGGCCGTCGCAGAATTGGGTCCGGAGGCCGGATTGGGAGCGCTAATCCCTCAGGACCTGGGGGAAATTATCGCCGCCATTAGAGAGACGCAGGAAAAGGTTTTTTACCGTGAGGTGAGGCTAAAAGATAAGGTGTTCGGCCAGAACGTCTATTTTGTCGAATCATTTCAGGTGCTGCGCCTCTACAGCATGGACATCACTAAGCGCCAGCAGGCGGAAGAAAAATTGCAGCGGACCCTGGAGGACCTGGAGCGGTCCAACAAAGAGCTGCAAGAGTTCGCTTACATTGCCTCCCACGATCTCCAGGAACCATTGCGCAAGATCGCCAATTTCTCCGAAATGATAGTGACCCAGTATCAGGACCGGTTGGACGAGCAGGCTGAGCGGTATTTCGGGTATGTCATTGACGGCGCCAAACGCATGCAGGCCCTGATCAACGATCTCCTGTCCTATTCGCGGGTGGGCCGGGCCGAGTTGACCCTGGTCCCGGCCAGCCTTGAAGAGATCCTGAAGGGGACCCTCAGCAACCTGCAGGCGCTGATCCAGGAGAGCGGGGCCGAAATCAGCCACGATCCCCTGCCGGCCTGCAAGGTTAATCCGCATCAACTGGGTCAATTGCTGCAGAATCTCATCATCAACGGCATCAAATTTCATGGCCACCGAGCTCCCCGGATTCATCTTTCCGCCAGGCAGGAAGGCCAGGAATGGGTGATTGCCGTTCGAGATCACGGCATCGGTTTCGACCCCCAGTATGTCGAAGGTATTTTTAAGGTGTTTAAACGCCTGCATTCCAAGGAACAATACCCCGGTACAGGGATCGGCCTGGCCATTTGCAAGAAGATTGTGGAGCGGCACGGCGGCCGTATCTGGGCCGAATCGGAGCCGGGCCGCGGCGCCACTTTTTATTTCACCATTCCGGCTTGAGAGGAGGACGCACCCATGATGCTCAAATCAGCGGTAATTCTCTTGGTGGAAGACGACCCCGCGGACGTGGAACTGACCCAGTACACCATCGCGAAATCCAAGGTCTTGATCGACTTACACACGGTCGGAGACGGCGTTGAAGCCCTGGCCTTTCTGCGGCGTGAGGGGAAATATACCGCTGCGCCCCGGCCCGACCTGATTCTCCTGGATCTCAACATGCCCCGGATGGACGGACGTGAATTTTTGTCTGAGTTGAGGGCCGACTCCGATATAAAGGCGATTCCGGTGGTAGTTCTGACTACTTCCCAGACAGATGAGGACATTTTCAAGAGCTACCAATTGGGCGCCAACTGTTATATCACCAAGCCGGTGGGGCTGGCTGAATTTACCAAGGTGGTGGGTGCCATCGAGGATTTCTGGTTTACCATTGTGCGGCTGCCTAAGGCCCCGATGGATTAGCCCACATGAAGAATCATATAGCGTTTGCCATAAATTCTTTCCCCTTGGAGGTT
>Ga0351880_1006_pt2 | contig 57350 bp, 55 predicted proteins | sample BONcelFGM3001E13_FD_206766 | JGI IMG/M metagenome (GOLD analysis project Ga0351880, IMG submission 206766) | Enriched cells from coal bed in the Powder River Basin, Montana, United States - BONCAT cells FGM rep3 HSBNCT.FGM.300.1.E13 ...
CTATTCGAAAAATATCCACAAACCCCTGACAGGGTTTTGTTAACTATAAAGAGCTTAGCGCGCATCTGCCTGCCTCCCCCGTTTTGACAGGGCTCGTAACCCTGTCAGGGGTCTTCTCAAAATAGCACCATTTTTGAAGACAAGGTACAAATCAAAAATTGCCTCCATAACCGGAAGCCTTTTTATTGCTGATAGCCAAAAAATAAAATGCTATTCGAAAAATATCCACAAACCCCTGACAGGGTTTTGTTAACTATAAAGAGCTTAGCGCGCATCTGCCTGCCTCCCCCGTTTTGACAGGGCTCTTAACCCTGTCAGGGGTCTTCTCAAAAATAGCACCAATTTTGAAGACAAGGTACAAATCAAAAAAGGCTTCCATAACCGGAAGCCCTTTTCATTACTAACCAAATTTTTAAATGCTACTCAAAAAACAGAATAGATTTTTTAATTCTTTCAATAGCTTCGCGGAGTTCTGCTTCAGTTATAACCAAAGGAGGAGCAAAACGAATGATATCACCATGTGTTGGTTTGGCCAAAACACCGTTTTCTTTCATTTTCACGCAGACATCCCAGGCTTCTTTGCCATTCTTTGGCTTAATGATGATGGCATTCAAAAGGCCTTTACCACGAACCAGTGTAACCATATCTGACTTAATCGCCCTTAACTCTTCGCGGAAAATATTACCCAGGTATTCAGCTCTTTCAGCCAGTTTCTCATCGGTAACAACCTGAAGTGCAGCCATAGCAACCTTAGCTGCAACCGGATTTCCTCCGAATGTTGACCCATGTTCACCGGGTTTAATACAAAGCATAATATGATCATCGGCCAGAACAGCAGAAACCGGATAAACTCCGCCCGACAGTGCTTTACCAAGAATCACAATATCAGGCCGCACTTTTTCATGATCGCAGGCCAGTAATTTACCCGTACGGGCAATACCTGTTTGTACTTCATCAGCAATAAAAAGTACATTTTTCTCTTTACACATTGCATAAGCTTTGGCAAGGTATCCACAATCCGGAACAAAAACTCCGGCTTCACCCTGAATAGGCTCAACAAGGAAACCAGCAATATTGGGATCCTTTAGCGCTTCAGCCAAAGCATCAAGATCGTTATAAGGTATTTTTACAAATCCGGGGGTAAACGGACCAAATCCACTGTATGAATCGGGGTCGGTTGACATAGAAACGATGGTGATTGTTCTACCGTGGAAATTGCCTTCACAAACGATGATTTTTGCCTGATCTTCAGCAATACCTTTCTTCATGTAAGCCCATTTGCGGCAAAGTTTTAGTGCTGTTTCATCAGCTTCAGCGCCGGTGTTCATTGGCAAAACTTTATCGTAACCAAAATATTCTGTCACAAATTTTTCGTAAACACCAAGCGAATCGTTGAAAAATGCCCTTGAGGTAAGTGTCATTTTCGAAGCCTGATCAACCATTGCTTTGATAATCTTAGGATGGCAATGGCCTTGGTTAACAGCTGAATAAGCCGACAAAAAATCATAGTATTCATTTCCTTCCACATCCCACACGCGGGCACCTTCGCCTTTAGCCAGCACTACCGGCAGTGGATGATAGTTGTGCGCACCGTACTTGTCTTCCAGTTGCATCAATTGTTCAGATGACAAAAATTCACTCATGTTGTAGATTATTATAGTGTTAAAAATTGGATTGCACGATTTTACGGCAAAGATATGACTTTAAGATTCACCCAACCTAAAAGCCCTGAATTTTTGTTATTTAGAACAATTTCATTTAAGTCTGAAATTAACGTAACTGCATATTAAAAGTTAGATAGTGTAAAAAATACATTATCCATAATTGATTCAGACACAAAAAAAATTAACAAAATATTATTTTTATTTAGTCTTGATAATAATTACTTTTGAGAAACCAAAACAAATAAATCCATGGAAAAGAAAAAAATTCGCATACTCTCCATTGATGGTGGAGGAATCAGAGGGATACTCCCCGGGGTTATTCTGAGCTATATTGAAGATCGGCTGATTGAAAAGGAAGGAGAAAACGCCAGACTTTGCGATTATTTCGATCTGATGGTTGGGACAAGTACGGGCGGAATACTGGCCTGCACTTATCTCATTCCGGAAAAAGATGGCAATGGCAAACCAACAAACAGACCAAAATTTACGGCCAGCCAGGCAGTTGACATTTATCTGAAAAGAGGCGGAAAAATCTTTGAAGTCAGCTTTATGCAAAAAGTAAAAAGCAAAGGAGGGCTTGCCGACGAAAAGTTCAGTGCCAAAGAACTGGAAATTGCACTCAACGATTATTATGGAGAAACAAAACTTAGCGAACTGCTGAAGCCCTGCCTCATAACTTCCTATGATATTAAAGCCCGAAGAGCGCATTTTTTCAGCCAAACCGATGCAAAAGCCAGAGAAACACACAACTATCTGGTTAAAGAAGTAGCCAGAGCCACCTCCGCAGCACCAACATATTTTGAGGCAGCACTTGCCAAATCTGATTTTGGCATATCTTACCCGCTGATTGACGGGGGTGTTTTTGTGAATAATCCAGCCATGTGTGCCTATGCTGAAGCAAGAAATCTGGAATTTTCAACAATACTATCCGATCCTGATAAAGCCGACAAACCTCATGCGCACAATATGATTATAATTTCAATTGGCACCGGATCGGTAAAAAAACCATATCCTTACGAAAAAGCAAAAGATTGGGGAATGATCGAATGGATCAAGCCGATTATTGACATTATGATGTCAGGAAACGCAGAAACAGTGAGTTATCAGCTCAGGAAAATCTGGGAAACCACTGGTACTCCGGATAATTACATACGTCTTGAGCCAGGGCTTGATGATGCCAATAGCGATATGGATGATGCCTCAGACAAAAACCTGAGAGCGCTGAATATTGCAGGCAAAAAATTTGTAGAAGAAAATTACTCCTTATTAAACAAGATTGTTGATAAGCTTATCGCTGAAAAATAAATATAGTAGCTGGTTTGAGTTTGTTAAACCTCAGAATAACTGTGAGTTTCGCTGCCTGTGTGCGCAAGCAATCAGGTATAGTGAAACTCACATTTGGTCTTGCTAAATTGAACCTAAATCTTATTCAACCCCTTCAGGGCTGCAGCTGCATATATCCTGCCTTACCGTGGGTTCCGCGAAGAGCTCCACCCACGGTTATTGTTGCTGAGCACCTTCGGCGCTCTGTCCTCGTCCCCGAAGGGAGCGAATTTCAAATAACCGTGGGTGCAGTGAAGCGAAACCCACGGTTGGTCTTGCCAAAATGAAACTAAATCTTATTCAACCCTTTCAGGGCTGCTGCTACATTATCCTGCCTTACCGTGGGTTCCGCGAAGAGCTCCACCCACGGTTATTGTTGTTGAGCACCTTCGGCGCTCTGTCCTCGTCCCCGAAGGGGGCGAACTTCAAATAACCGTGGGTGGAGTGAAGCGAAACTCACGGTTGGTCTTGCCAAAATGAAACTAAATCCTATTCAACCCTTTCAGGGCTGCAGCTGCATATATCCTGCCTTACCGTGGGTTCCGCGAAGAGCTCCACCCACGGTTATTGTTATTGAGCACCTTCGGCGCTCTATCCTCGTCCCCGAAGGGGGTGAATTTCAAATAACCGTGGGTGGAGTGAAGCGAAACTCACGGTTGGTCTTGCCAAAATGAAACTAAATCCTATTCAACCCTTTCAGGGCTGCAGCTGCATATATCCTGCCTTACCGTGGGTTCCGCGAAGAGCTCCACCCACGGTTATTGTTGTTGAGCACCTTCGGTGCTCTGTCCTCGTCCCCGAAGGGGGCGAATTTCAAATAACCGTGGGTGGAGTGAAGCGAAACCCACGGTTGTCAGATGTAAAGATGCAACTCCGTCCCCGAAGGGGGCGAATAAATAATACTGCATCAGTTTATAATCATTTGTTCCTGTAAATGTTTGTATTTTTGGGTCATAAAACTCTGCCCCGAATTGAAAACAGCCCAGAACATGAAATGGATTCCTTATGTTATTGCCGGATTGATCTTTATTGGCGGATGTATTTCGCCATTATCTGAAACACAGGAAGATCCCGGGAAGGTTATCATTTCAACAAATCTCGAAAACCCAGATTCTCTGCTGACCGCAGAACCCATTGCCTGGAAAAATGCAAACACACTGCACGAAGGGCTGGCTTTTTCAGGAAAAACAGCATCAAAACTCGACTTTGAAAATGAGTATAGTATCGTTTTTGAACAGAAGATCGGATACATCGATCATCGGAGTCCACGGAGATTCACATTTCAGGCAATGATGTATTCACCTGAACCTCTGCCGGTAGGATTTATGGTGGCTTCTGTTTCAGGCACAGAATATTACAGGAGTTACCCTGTTTCGGAATTTTTACCTGAAGGAAAAAAATGGGAAAAAGTCAGAACTACATTTACATTCCCCGATTCGCTTAAGCCTTCGGATGTGCTAAAAGTTTACATCTGGAACAAAAAACAAAGCGAATTGCTGATCGATGATCTGACCTTAGAATTTGACTTTAGAAAATAGTTAGATATTTTTGATTTACTCCTCTGAAGAACCCATAAAACTGGTATTCTGATACTCAGCCGGCATTTCATCGTTATTATACTTTGAAGGACATTTCAGGTTCATTTTATGCGCTTCAAAATGATCGCCCTTCATTTTACCGATAACAACAACCTGATCCAGTTTTTCAAAATCCTGAGGTTTGGTATCGCTGTACTTAACTTTCACTTCAACACCATCATTATCAAGCATATAAAAAGTAAAGCTGTTGGCATCTTTCATGGCATCATATTCAATGGGGCGGTCTGGACTCAAGGTTCCAATTACATGATATTCACGTCCCGGATGCTCGGAAGCCTCAGCAAAACCAGCATAGGTCGAAGATTCCATTGAGAGGCTCAGCACAACTCCAATAGCTGCAACCACAACTACAAGAGCAAGTATATGTATTCTTTTCATGTCAGAAGGATTAAATGTCGTAACAAAGATACAGAAAAATAATCAGGTATGTCGATACCTGAATTATTCTTCGATATTTTTCTGTTGACTCAATTCCCGCTGCTTTTTTTCGATCTTCGAAAGTTTTCGATCTATCGTGAAAAGATAGAAACCAAAACCAAGGAAAATTATGGACATTACAATTATGACCACAAAAAATTTACCTTCAACGAACATATTTTTATTTTTTTAAGTTAACACCCTGAATTAGTGCGCGTTTACGTACATGAATCTGAAGAAGCCAAAAGCCAATCAATATCCAGCCGATTGCTGCCGGATAGAAAACCATACGCATGGTAAGATCAAGACCTTCCATGGTTGAAGAATTTCCGCCTTTACCGGGATGAAGACTGCTATCGGCCAATCGGGGCAATACACCGAGGAAGATTACCAGCAGCATAAAGGCAAAAATGTTATAAACGGCTGAAATTCTGGCCCGCATCGCTGTTTCATCAATCGAACCTCTGAGAATTGCATAAGCCAGATAAGCCATCATACTCACAGCAGCTCCATTCAATTGAGGATCATTGGTCCAGAAATCGCCCCAGGTAAATTTTGCCCAGACCATACCTGTCAGTAAACCCAACGTACCGAAAAAAATGCCGGTATAAACTGCACCTGATGCAATAAGGTCATCTTTAATCTTAAATCCCGAAAGGTATCTTATGCTGTAAACCAGCGATGTTCCAAGCATAACGAACATAGCAAACCACATGCTCACATGATAAAACAGATTTCTTATGGTTTGATGTATGAACGGCAATACAGGCACATCAATCAGCAATCCGGCAATGATAGAATACAAAACCAGAACAATCCCCAGCAATTTCCACCACATTCCTTTAATCATATTTTTCAAATTTTAAATTAGTTAGTCTCTCCACAAATAAGGAAACAAAATCACAGCCAGCACAACAATTACAGTATCGATCAGCAAAACAGAAGCCAGCATTCTGACAATCTGCATGGTATCAACCTGACCTTTAAGTGCAAGTTGTGAAGCATTCACCAGAATAAGCAGCAAAGGCAAAACCACCGGAAAACCAAGAATAGCCATCAATGCAGCATTATTTCCTGATCGGGATGCGATTGCAGAAACCATGGTTAAAGCAGATGCAATGCCCACACTCCCAAGTGCAAATGCAGGCAGAAATAATTTAAGGTCGAAGTCTGGAAATCCCATAAAAACACTGTAAAGCCCAAGGCTCAATACTCCCAGAATCAGCATTAACAAAGAGTTGTAGATGATTTTTGAAACCACAACAGAAACCGGAGATGCCAGCATAAAGTAATAAAGTCGGCGAGAGGAGCTTTCCTGAACAAAACTTTTAGAAACAGCATTAAATGCAGCGAAAAGCAAAATAATCCAGAAAAGAGCAACCCATGTAGTGTCGTCGATTACCCTTCCGAAGCACAACTGTACAACAAAAATTGTTGAAAAAACGTACAGCAATATGCCGTTAATGGCATATCGCTGCCTGAGCTCAAGCAGAAAATCTTTTCGGATCAATTCGGTTATTTCTTTCAATCTTTGTTTTTATTGAATAATTAAAGAGATTTTCTGATGATGGTCTGATCTCTGTTTGGGCCAAGCGACACAACGGAGACAGGAGTTTCGAGTGCAGTTTCAATATAAGCAATATAGTCTCTGAATTGTTCGGGCAATTCATCCCATTTCCTGAAATTGCTGATCCCGGTTTTCCAGCCCGCATGATTTTCAAGAACAGGTTCTATATCGCTGTTCAGTGTTTCGTATCCTGGAAATTCATAAAGGGAATCTCCGATTTTGTAATGTGTGCATACACTCACGGATTCGAAATCGTCAAGTACGTCGGATTTCATCATCACCAGATCGGTAACTCCATTTAGCATTACAGCAAACTTAAGTGCCGGAATATCAATCCATCCGCAGCGGCGTGGCCGGCCAGTGGTTGATCCGAACTCATTTCCGTTTTTGCGAAGTTGTTCACCGGTGATATCATTCAGTTCGGTTGGGAAAGGACCGCTTCCAACACGGGTGCAATATGCTTTAAAAACTCCGAACACCCGGCCAACCGTTTGCGGAGCAATTCCTAGCCCGGAGCAAACACCGGAAGTAATTGTATTTGAGGAAGTAACAAAAGGATATGTGCCAAAATCAACATCGAGCATTGTGCCCTGTGCACCTTCAGCCAGAATTCTTTTTCCTTCTTTAAGACTCTTATTCAGGAAGATTTCACTATCGATCATAGGAATATCTGAAATATAGCGAAGACCTTCGAACCACTCTTTTTCGTAAGAATCCGGATCCATATTTTCAATTTTCAATATTTCCGGATCAGGATTGTAAGACTGAATAATTCTGAGGTGCTGCTCTTTCTGCGCATTGAACTTCCGCATAAAATCCGGTGAATTTACATCACCAATACGCAACCCATGCCGTGCCGTTTTATCGGTATATGCGGGCCCTATGCCTTTTAAAGTTGAACCTATTTTTGATGCTCCTTTTGCAGCTTCCTGCACTATATCAAGTAGGCGATGCGTAGGGACAATAAGGTGAGCCCGTTTTGAAATCAGCAAATTGACAGTCGGCTCAGCGCCTCTTTCCCTAAGTTTCTTAATTTCTTTGGCCAGCGTACACGGGTCAATAATAACTCCGTTGCCAATGACATTGATTTTTTCAGGATGAAAAATTCCACTGGGAATGGTATGCAGTACATGCTTCATACCATTAAATTCCAGTGTGTGTCCGGCATTCGGACCACCCTGAAAACGTGCGATAATATCATAATCAGGGGTTAGTACATCTGTGATTTTCCCTTTACCTTCATCTCCCCACTGGAGACCCAACAATACGTCAATTTTCATTTTCCAAGGTTAATGTATAAACACAATGAAGGTGAAGACCAGTATAAAGGCTTCACCTAAAGTTCTCCGGCTTTAATCCTTATGTCTGGGCAAATAGCCTGACAAGACAAAAATACGAAATCCGGCGTACGTGCAGACAAAAGTAAAGAATAAAAAAGCAATAACCTGAAAACTTTTATTTTCGTTCAACTCCATATTCACAGCTTAGCTTTTATCATCTATAAAAAGCACAGCAATTGAATCAATAACTTATTTGTGAATCAATGGATCCGTTAATTACCAATTACAGGAGGAGATTTCTTTTCATGATCAGAAACACCTTCGTCTTGCAGCGGAGCATTCAGATACCCGAAAAATGTCAGAGAATGGCTTGTAATGGTTACACCGAGCAACCGCTCAACCGATGTTTGAATTTCCTGCATCCGGGGGTCGCAAAATTCCAATACAGATCCATTTTCAAGGTTGATAAAATGGTCATGCTGTTTGAATCGGAATGAACGCTCAAACTGTGAACAATTGCTACCGAACTGATGCTTGGTTACGAGATTGCAATTTTGCAGCAATTCAATAGTGTTGTATAAAGTGGCTCTGCTCACTCTATACTTGTTGTTCTTCATTTGAATATAGAGGGTTTCGATGTCAAAGTGACCTTCGGTTTCATATATCTCTTTCAGAATGGTATATCGCTCAGGTGTCTTGCGATGTCCATGACTTTCAAGGTAGTCGGTAAATATTTTCTTTACCGTTTCATGATTCATTCTGTCATTATCTCTCATCTGTGTTGACTTCTTTGACATTTTATGCATTATAGCATGAATTAATGAAATTATCCGATTGAAAACCGGGCTTGCCAAAAACTGGTTAAAATTAATAATTTTTCTTATTGCTATTTGGTATAAATAAAAATAATTAGTTCTGCTGCTACAAAAACAGGTGCATATATCAGTTTTTTAAGAACGTATACCCTTGTCTATCAATATTTTGAAAAATTTAAACTTTCAAAATCCGGAAGCATAATTATACAAAAAAAACTACCTGAAAACTCATTTATGCCTTTTGTCCGGCTTTATATCCAAGTCTGAAAGCACCTTCAACTCCTTTAACCTGCTTAAGTTGGGATATCAGTTTGTTAATTTCTTCGGTATCATGCACCAGTATCATAATGGTGGCTTCGTAAACCTCACCGGTTGAATCGATATGGAACGACCTGATATTCAGTCCCAGTGTTTCAGCAATAACTTTGGTAATATCATTAATCAGTCCCAAACGGTCGAATCCTGACACTCTGATTCCTGTAAGAAAGGTTGAAGCTTCACGGTTTGACCAATTGGTTTTTACAATCCGGTTTCCGTATTTCGACATCAGAGTAATTGCTTCCGAACAATTGGTGCGATGAATCCAAATATCACCATCACCAGCCATAAACCCGATCACTTCGTCGCCAGGAATGGGGTTACAACAATCTGAGATACGATAGTTTAAATCTTCATCAGGGGCTATTCCTGATCTGGCTTTGAGTTTTTCGCGAACATCTTCTGACAATCTGGTTGGCAACTGAGGTTTTGTTCTTCCGAAAGGTCGGGTGATAATATTAAGCCAGCTCCCTTTATCGCTTTGTGAAATACAGTCTTTTACATCCTTCAGACTGATTTCGTCCATAGCGGCTTTGTAAAACAGATCGTTGGGCGAACTAAATTTATTGCATTCCTGAAGTTTCTGCAATTTGATTTTGGTCATTTCTTCACCCAACTCCAGAAAAATGGCTTCAAGTTTTTTACGTCCCTCCTCGGCATGCTTTTTCTTTTTGTCTTTTAAAGCTTCCTTAATAAACGATCTGGCTTTTGCTGTTACAGCAAAATCAATCCACTCGTCACGTGGTTGCTGCTTATTTGATGTAATAATCTCTATCTGGTCACCAGAATTCAAAACATGGTTGAGTGAAACAAGCCTGTGATTTACTTTAGCTCCAATGGCATGATTTCCTATTTCTGAATGAATATTGTATGCGAAATCAATGGCAGTAGATTTGGCAGGAAGTGTTTTAATATCTCCTTTGGGAGTGAAAAGAATAATTTCGTCAGCAAATAGGTTGAGTTTAAATTCGTCGAGAAAGGTAAGAGCATTGGAATCGGGAGCTTGCAGAAGTTCTTTTATCTTGCTAAGCCAGCGGTCAATACCACTCTCTGTGAGTGATTTTTCCTTATATTTCCAGTGGGCAGCATACCCCTTTTCGGCAATCTCATTCATGCGTCTGGTTCTGATCTGCACTTCAACCCATTGGCCGGTGTGACTCATAACTGTGGTATGAAGAGACTCATATCCATTGGCTTTGGGGCTGGACACCCAGTCGCGGAGGCGATTTTGCTTCGGGCTATAATAATCAGTTACAATCGAGTAAGCTTGCCAGCACTGGTATTTTTCGTTCTCAAATTCTGTATCAATAATTATTCTGATGGCAAACAAATCAAAAACTTCCTCAAATGGAATCTGTTTTGTTTTCATCTTCTGCCAGATGGAATAGATGGACTTTTCACGACCAATTATCTCAAACTGTAAACCATGGGTTGCCAATGCCTTTTTAATGGGATAGATAAATTTGCTGATAAATTTTGATCGTATCGCTGCTGATTCTTCGAGCTTGGAAGCTATGGTGGCATAAACTTCGGGCTCGGTATATTTCAACGCGAGATCTTCAAGTTCACTTTTTATGGCATAAAGCCCCAGCCGGTGTGCAAGCGGGGCAAAAAGATAAATGGTTTCAGATGCAATCTTCAGTTGTTTCTCCTGAATCATTGCATCAAGTGTCCGCATGTTATGCAATCTGTCGGCAAGCTTGATCAATATAACCCGGACATCATCGGAGAGGGTAAGAAGTATTTTACGGAAATTCTCAGCCTGTGCCGATGCAGATGATTGGTCAAAAATTTCTTTTATTTTGGTGAGACCATCGATGATTGATGCGATTTTATCGCCAAACATCTGCCTGATATCCTCAATGGTGTAATTGGTATCTTCAACCACATCGTGCAAAAGGGCACAAATAATTGAAGTTTCGCCAAGCCCTATTTCGCCGGCTACAATTCTTGCTACTTCAATGGGATGATAAATATAAGGTTCGCCACTTTTCCGGCGCATATCCTTATGAGCTGTTACAGCAAGGTTAAATGCCTTGCGTACCATACGTTTGTTCTTCTGTTCACCAGCCTTTCCCCATGCATTCAGCAGGTTACGGTATCTTTTAAGGATTTCTTTGCGTTCAGCTTCCAGATTAATGACATACATAATACCGACCTGCAGTTTGAAAATTATAAATGGTTGCGATCTTCAACACCTCGTGAAACATTTTTATCAATTGATTATCAACACATTGAAAAGACGATGATTTTCAATACAGACAATTGATAATCAAGCATTTGCTGCATGCCCCACTATTCAGGGAATTTAGCATGAAATAAAAAATCAAGGCACTATTGATCTTCACAAAGATAAAGAAATTACCATTGTAGGAAACACTTTAAATGTGAGGCTTGTTCATAGCATTACAGGCAAGAGCGTTGATGCTTTGCTACAATCACCTGTCTTGAGTCGCGACAAAAAGACGATCATTATTAAGCAATATTCTTGATTAAATAAAACGATGCACGATAAATTACGGTATTGTTTTTGTTCGGATTTCCTGATTTTCGCGGATAAATAACTACCTTTGAATACCAAAGAAATTCAGGAACACCACTACACTATGAGTAAGCCTCTGACATCACTCAAATTGAACACATTTTTTTCATTGCTGATTTTTTTACTAATCAGCACTCATGTTTCTGCTACACATCAGAGGGCGGGAGAAATAACCTACCGGCACATTTCAGGTCTAACTTACGAAGTTACCATAACCACCTACACTTTCGCGCCCAGCGCAGCCGATCGTTGTGAACTTACAATAAACTGGGGCGATGGACAAAGCTCAGTTCTCAGCCGGACAAACGGCCCTCCGGGAACAACCCCTGCAGGCATTTTCTGTGAACATACGGGCGAAAACATCTCTTCGGAAATAAGATTAAGCATCTATAAAGGAATACATACCTATGCGGCACCATCAAACTACAGGCTATGGCTTGAAGACCCAAACCGTAATCTGGGTATTCAGAATATCCCCAACTCGGTGGATGTTCCGCTTTACATCGAATCATTGCTGGTTGTGAATCCTTTTCTTGGAACCAACAACTCTCCCATATTGCTTATTCCTCCTGTTGATAATGGTTGTGTAGGCTTGCCTTTTCTGCACAATCCGGGCGCGTATGATCCTGATGGTGACAGCCTTTCGTTCCGGTTGGTAAATTGCAAAGGTGCGGGTGGAAGAGATATTCCGGGGTATAAACTTCCGAATGAAGTTGATCTGCAAAATCCGGGGACTTTTACCATTAATGAAGTTACCGGCGATGTGCTTTGGGAAAGCCCTGTGAGACAAGGCGAATATAATTTTGCATTTCTTATTGAAGAGTGGCGAAACGGAGTTCTTATTGGTTACGTGACCCGCGATATGCAGGTAAATATTATTGCCTGCAACAATACTCCGCCTGAACTTTTTGTCACCACCGACACCTGTGTGGTTGCCGGAGATACCCTCAGATTGCGTGTAAGAGCAACCGACGCTGATAACCACAAACTAACACTTACAGCCGATGGAGGCCCTTTACTATTGCCTATAAACCCGGCAATTTTTAATCAGCCCGACGATTCAACCGGACAGGTTAGTGAAACTCTTGTTTGGGCAACTGTGTGCGCTCATGTGAGAAAACAGCCCTATCAGATTTTCTTTAAAGTAATTGACAATGGAGTTCCGGTAAGGCTTTTCGATTTACAAACCACCAATATTACCGTAATCGCTCCTCCGGTAAAAGACCCGAATGTTACTCCGTTGGGAAATAATATGATATTAAACTGGACGCGACATAACTGCAATGAAGTAATAGGTTATAGAATATACCGCAGAGCGGGAAGTTCAGGTTTTATACCATCGGTTTGCCAGACAGGAGTACCTCCTGAATCAGGCTATCAGCTGATAGCAGAAACCACTGGCATTACAACCACTTCTTTTATTGATGATAACAAAGGAGCCGGACTTGTGAGGGGTATCACCTATTGCTATATAGTAACAGCCTGGTTTGAAGACGGATCAGAAAGCATAGCTTCGGAAGAGTTTTGTGCTAACCTTAAAAAGGATATGCCTGTTTTTACAAATGTCAGTATCAACTCCACTTCAGCCACTACCGGATCAATTGAAGTTATCTGGTCGAAGCCGACAGAGCTCGATCCTGTTCAAACTCCCGGACCATACATCTACAGGTTATTCCGTTCACAGGGGTTTAATAATGTCGTTCGTGAAAATATCGCTGAATTTACCAACCTGAACGACACCATCTTCACCGATAACGGGCTAAACACAAAAGACACCGCATGGACTTATACCATCGAATTTATCAACAATACACCTGGCAATACTTTCACCATTGGGTTCACTCCTCCTGCATCGTCGGTCTTTATACGTACCACCCCTTCTGACAAACAGATCACCTTAAGAATGTTCAGCAATGTTCCCTGGTCAAACCTTGGATACACCATTTATCGGAAAAATGAAGCAGGAACCTTCGACAGTATAGCATTTGCGAATACAGCAACTTACACTGACACCGGATTGATCAATGAGCAGGAATATTGTTATCTGGTGCGATCAACCGGCACCTATGGAACGCCGGGATATAAAGAACCGCTGTTAAATTTTTCTCAGGAAAAGTGTGCATCTCCCCGGGATAACGTTCCGCCATGCCCTCCAAATCTATTGGTTGAAGTAGAATGCGATCTGAATGAACTGCGTTTCAGGTGGGAAGACATTTCAATCAGTTGCGCTCCTGACATAGAAAGGTACTATCTCTATCGGGTTGGAAATCCGCATATACTAATTGAGAGCTTCAATTCATCGACACTTTCATACATCTACTCACCACCTCAAACCATTGCAGGATGTTTTTTTGTGGTTGGAAGCGATGCAAACGGCAACATTGATACAGCTAACTACAGACAGGTTTGCACGAGCATTGATGATTGCCCGAGATACCGTTTGCCAAACGTGTTTACTCCAAACTCAGATGGGTATAATGATTTGTTTGTTCCGTTTCCGGGATATACCTCGGTTGACCGGATCGACCTGAAAATTCACAATCGCTGGGGAGTAGTTGTATTTGAGACAAAAGATCCGGCCATAAGATGGGACGGCCGCGACAAGAACACGAACAAACCTTGTGCTGACGGGGTCTATTTTTATGTGTGTGATGTTTATGAAGTATCGGGCAATCCTGAACTTGAGGGAGACAAAGTGCTGATAAAAAGAACAATTACCGACAGCCTTCACATACTTAGGTAAGATGCAACAGTAAAACCGGAATTAAAATACAACCTCCGGGTTACTGACATCTAAACATGACAATAACAAAAAGAGCTGCCTTCAGGCAGCTCTTTTTGTTATTAAACAGCATTACATGCGATTTAAACAGTTGCCATATGAGCAACCATATCAAGAACTTTGCAGGAATAACCCCACTCGTTATCGTACCATGAAACCAATTTTACAAAATTGGGATTGAGCATAATACCAGCTTCAGCATCAAAGATAGAAGTGCGTGAATCGCCGATAAAATCACTTGAAACAACAGCTTGTTCGGTATATCCGAGAACACCTTTCATCGGACCATCAGCGGCAGCTTTCATAACCGCTTTAATTTCTTCGTATGTAGTAGCTTTTTCAAGACGACAGGTAAGGTCAACAACAGAAACGTTAAGCGTAGGAACCCTGAATGCCATTCCGGTTAATTTGCCTTTCATAGCAGGAATAACCTTGGCAGCAGCTTTGGCAGCGCCTGTAGATGAAGGAATAATATTACCGGCAGCAGCACGGCCTCCACGCCAGTCTTTTGCTGAAGGACCATCAACAGTTTTTTGAGTGGCAGTAGTTGCATGAACTGTAGTCATCAAACCTTCAACTATACCAAAATTATCGTTGATTACTTTTACAAGCGGAGCAAGACAATTGGTGGTACATGAAGCATTGCTTACAATTTCCTGTCCGGCATATTCGGTATGATTTACACCATAAACAAACATTGGTGTTTCATCTTTTGAGGGGGCTGACATAATCACCCTTTTTGCACCTCCGTCAAGGTGAGCCTGACAGGTTTCTTTGGTGAGGAATAATCCGGTACATTCAGCTACATAATCTGCACCAACATCTGACCATTTGATCTCTGCAGGATTTTTGATAGCAGTAACACGGATTGTCTGGCCGTTAACAACCAATTGTCCGTCTTTTACTTCCACTTCGCCTGTAAAACGCCCGTGAACGGTATCGTATTGGAGCATATATGCCATGTAATTAACATCAATCAGGTCATTAATTGCCACAACATCGATGTCATCGCGAAGAATTGAAGCGCGGAAAACAAGACGGCCAATACGGCCAAAACCATTGATACCCAGTTTGATCTTTGTCATATTCTATTGATTTTTAATTAAGTTTTTAATCCTTTTCATTTTCGGTGCAAAATTAATGATAATACTTAAAGAAATAACCTCAAACAAAAAAGAAGTGAATGGATAAACAATTTACAAAATGAAATAAGCTTAAAATATGTTTTTGGGAATAACTGATATACTAAGGAAATAATCATACAACTACCGAATTACCTATGTCAAAAGATGTTATGTTTTTCGTACTTTTGCAACGATGAAAACGATTAGAAATTTTTGCATAATAGCACACATAGACCACGGCAAAAGTACGCTGGCTGACCGATTGCTTGAATTTACCGGAACCCTTACAGAACGACAATCTCAGGATCAGGTTCTGGACGATATGGATCTTGAACGGGAAAGGGGAATCACAATTAAAAGTCATGCCATTCAAATGGATTATACTTTTGAGGGGCAGCAATATAAGCTCAACCTTATTGACACCCCTGGACACGTTGATTTTTCATATGAGGTTTCGCGTTCAATTGCTGCTTGTGAAGGAGCACTGTTGATTGTTGATGCCACTCAGGGCATACAGGCTCAAACCATTTCAAACCTCTATCTTGCCATTGAAAACGATCTGGAAATTATTCCGATCATGAATAAAATGGACATGGACAATGCCATGCCCGATGAAGTTGAAGAACAGATCATCGACCTGCTAGGTTGTAAATCAGAGGATATTATAAGAGCCAGCGGCAAAACAGGTCTTGGAATTGAAGATATTCTTACTGCTATTATTAATCGTGTACCTCATCCCAAAGGCGATGCAAGTGCTCCGCTTCAGGCTTTGATATTTGACTCCGTTTACAATTCATTCAGAGGAATTGTTGCCTACTTCCGAATCATAAACGGCGAGATCAGAAAAGGCGATTTTGTGAAGTTTTTCAATACAGGCAAAGAATATTACGCTGATGAAATCGGAGTACTGAAATTAACACAGCACCCTCGCGATGTCCTGGCAGCTGGTGATGTAGGATATATAATTTCGGGAATTAAAACATCGCGCGAAGTTAAAGTTGGCGACACCATTACGCATGTGAAACGATCATGCCAGGCAGCCATTGATGGTTTCAGCCTTGTAAAACCAATGGTTTATGCGGGTATATACCCTGTTGATGCCGACGATTATGAAGAATTAAGGGCTTCGATGGAAAGGCTTCAACTGAATGATGCTTCCCTTGTTTTTGAGCCTGAATCGTCAGTTGCACTGGGATTTGGATTCAGATGCGGATTTTTGGGATTGCTTCATATGGAGATCATTCAGGAGCGCCTTGACCGCGAGTTTGACATGGATGTGATTACCACAGTTCCAAACGTTTCGTATAAGGCTTATACTACAAAAGGGGAAGTGATTGATGTTCATAATCCTTCGGGATTACCGGCTCCCAACTATCTTGAAAAAATAGAAGAACCCTATATTTCAGCCCAGATTATTTCAAAATCAGAATATATTGGTGCGGTTATGACCCTTTGCATCGGCAAACGCGGCACCCTGAAAAATCAGGTTTACCTTACCAGCGACAGGGTTGAGCTTACCATGGAATTGCCTTTAGGTGAAATTGTATTCGATTTTTACGACAAACTAAAGAGCATTTCAAAAGGATACGCATCCTTTGATTACCATGTGAGCGATTATAAACCGGCTAAACTTGTAAGACTTGACATTTTGCTGAACAGCGAACCGGTTGATGCTTTGTCAACGCTGATACATGTGGACAATGCCTATGATTTTGGCCGCAGAATGTGCTCAAAACTCAGAGAACTTATTCCGAGGCAGCAGTTTGATATTGCCATTCAGGCCGCTATCGGCACCAAGGTAATTGCCCGCGAAACGGTAAAAGCCGTTCGCAAGGACGTTACTGCAAAATGTTATGGAGGAGATATTTCGCGAAAGCGCAAACTTCTCGAGAAGCAGAAAAAGGGCAAAAAACGGATGCGTCAGGTAGGAAATGTTGAAGTACCACAAACTGCATTTTTAGCGGTTCTGAAACTAGATTAAATCAGGGATACCCCGATATCGCTCAGATCTGTTGACAGACTATAAATCAATGAGTTTATGCTTAACAGCATAAATGATTACTTCTATTATATTTTTTGAATTGGTCTTGGTCATTAAATTGGCTCTGTGTTTTTCAACCGTACGGCTGCTGATAAAGAGTTGATCAGCAATTTGCTTGGTTGAAAGTCCCTGACAAACCAGAATTAACACCTCAAGTTCTCTTTCAGAAAAAGAGACAAGAACTTCATGAGACTTTTCCTTTATTGCCTCATTGTCACGAAAAACAGAAATAAGTTTATTTACCAGCTCCGTTGAAATGTAATTGCGGGTACCGGCGAGCATATCAATCGCTTTTTCAAACTCTTCAATCTCATTAATAGGAATCCCTTCAAGATCCTGCTCCTGAATAACATCCGCTCGTGTTGCAATGAGCGTTCCAAGCATACTTGAGCGGCCTTTGACTTTTAGTCCTACTATTCCGTAAAGTTCAGTACTTATCTGTTGACCATCCTTTTTAAGGACATTAAATCGAATATGAATATCCTTTTCGAAACCTCTCAGACAACGGTTAATTTTATCAATGGCAGTGTTTTTATCTTTAACTGCAACCATATCAGCAAAGCCCATGTTCAGGAGCTCATCTCTTGAATAGCCAAGGGTTGCAGAAAGGCTGGGATTGGTTTCGATAAACTTATCGCCCTGATAGATAAAAATACCGTAAGGAGCAATCATTGATAGCGCAATAAACTTTTCTTCGTTTGCTTTACGATGCGCTTCGGCTTTGTGGAGCCGGGTAGCTATAGAGGTCAGTAATTCATCATATTCGAAGGGCTTTACAATATAGTCGTCAGCGCCCAATTGCATACCGAATCTGATATCTTTAAGTTCTGATTTTGCAGTTAGAAATACAAACGGTATCATGGCTGTCGCCGAACTTTCCTTCAGCACATTGAAAACATCGTAGCCATTTATCTCATTCATGGAGATATCGCAAAGGATGAGATCGGGAATAATTTCGAAAGCCTTTTGAATTCCACTGGCTCCATCACCGGCATGAGTTACCTCGTAGCCCTTAACCCTAAGAAGGTTGGAAATAGTGATTGCCAACGCCCTATCGTCTTCGACAAGGAGAATTTTCACGCCATTTGAGTCTGCTGTACTCATAGTATCATGTTTTTCAATTTCATTTCTACTTCTTCTTCCTGAAAAGGAATCCTTACTTCCACAGTAGATCCCTCTCCTAAGCCACTCTCAATTGAAATAGTCCCATTATGAAGTTTAAGACATTCCTTTACAACTGCAAGACCAAGCCCGGACCCTTTGACATATCTGGAATTTGCTGCACGATAGAAAGGCTCAAATATAAGCCCTATGTCCTGTAAAGGAATACCAATACCATTGTCTTTTACTACAAACCGCAGAAAATCCGGCCCTGCCTGAAAAACAGAAAATTCAACAAATTGTTTCTTGTCAGAATAGTTCAACGCGTTATGAAGCAGATTTGAAAAAATATGGACAAATAAATACTCATCAATAAAAACCTCTTTAACTCCCGGATCAATATTGGTAATTATCCGTCCCGGTACAATTTCCAGCTCATTTAAATCGCGAACTACCTTTTCAATCAATTCAGGAAGATTAACAAGCGTAGGTTTAAAATCGAGTTTTCCCTTCCCGGTAGCATCAATAATGGTTACTTTATCCAATACCCGAAGCAGGGACTTTACAGCCATTTTGCTAAGCTCAAATGAATCTGCCAGTGTTTCAGCATCCAACTCATAAAGATGAGACTCAAGAAGTTGCAGATTACTATAGATAATGGAAAGTGGAGTCCGGAATTCATGCGAAACCGAAGAAATATACTTTGACTTTACCTGACTAAGTTCAATTTCGTATTGGAGCGAGGTTTGCATAGCTTCCTGCTTCTGTTTCTGTTCGGAAATATCCCTTATTACACCATATGCTCCTTTTATTCTGTTGCTTATATCGGTGTATGGAAATGCTGAAACTTCAGCCCAACGCGTTTCTTTATTTTTTGTGATAATCTGTAACTCAAAAGACAATGCATGTTTATCCTCCTCCTGTAAAAAACGCCTGCTCTTAAATACCTCAAAAATATCAAGGTATTTTTGCACAATTGGCATGAATTCAGGGCTTACTATTTCTACGAAAGTCATGTTAAACATTTCCTGAACAGTATAGCCGGTTAATTTTTCAACTGAAGGACTAAGAAAAATCATTTTGTTTTCAAGATCCATTACACAAAACACATCAGTCATGTTTCCGGCAACCAGCCCAAGCAAAAGTTCACTGCTGCTCTTTTCGCCGGACAATAACTTTATGGGGGTTATGTCCCTGAGTATAAACATGGCTTTGGCTTTACACCCCGGTGGCATTGGATATCTGCTCAGAACAAAGGTATGAACATGATTCTTCTGACACAGTGTTCTGATCTGCTCCTCATATCCTTCATGTAATGAATTGCCCGGTGCATCGGGTGAGCCATTTACTGACAAGTATCCCTGGAACATGTATTCAGGAAGTTCGGGGAGCTCAGAAGTAAGTTCATCTCCAAGCGGATTACCATTGTAGGAAAAGGCGAAAGGCTGACCAACCTCATCAATACAATAAGTTAGTACTGATGTTTCTGTAAAAATCCGGTCAACTCTGGCTTTGCTCACTTGATTATATTTTGAATCTTCTTGACTTCAAGTTAAATTAAAGATATTCTGAAGCGTAAGTTCATGTGTACAGTAAAAAATAATTAACAAAGGTATGGAATATTCAACAAACTATCAGGGAATATCCATATGAGATCAGAACAAAAATAGCTCCTTGATTCGGAATCTATCACCCTGTCTCTGATAAAATCAAAGATAGTTAAAAAATCAGTGATTAAGCCCTTGTTGTAAATAAAACAAATTTACTTTTACCTAAAATCCGAAAGTCAGGGTTTGACTAATTGAAAACATGCATTATTGCAAAAACCAAAAACCATCAAGTCAAGCCCTCGCATTCAATGAATCAGCAACATACGTGCGGATTAAAAGTTTTATCAAAAAGATTATCAATAAGTTGAATAAAAAAACAAGGTTGCCTGTAACAAATTGGTTTCAGGATTGTCTTACTGACAACCGACTGAATTTTAATCAGGGCAGATGACAACAGCGGAATACAATAAATGTGTTGACCAGCACGCAGATGGTGTTTATCGATTTATCCTTAAAAATCTTAAGGATGAAGAGCGTGCACGCGACATTGTGCAGGAATCTTTTTCGAGGATGTGGGAAAAAGCAGAAGAGATTACAGCTGAAAAGGCCAAATCTTATCTATTCACAACAGCCTATCACACCATGATTGATGACATCAGACGCGAAAAAAGGACATCACGGCTCAACGAAAGTCACACAGACCGGCTGTCCGTTAGCCATAACTGGACCGACCTGAAGGAAGTATTACAGATTGCACTTGACACCTTGCCCGAAATACAGAAAGCTGTAATTACCCTCAGAGACTACGAAGGCTATTCGTATGAAGAAATAGGACGGATAACCAGTTTAAGCGAATCGCAGGTAAAAGTATATATTTACCGTGGCAGGGTCGCACTCAAGAATTACATCGTTAGCCTTGACAGGGTTATATAAATCGGAGGAGCAATGGAAAACAGCAGCATTAACATAAATAATTACGAGGAGTTTATCGTAAATTATCTCGATGGGAAGACCTCCCCTATTGAGACTGCTGAGCTATTTCTATTTCTGGAAATACACCCTGAACTCAACGAAAACATCGATGAGCTTCGAAAAATGATAGTGACTGCCGACTCAAACCTTACCTATGGGTTTTCAGAAGCATTGAAGCTGAATTACGATACCAATGCCAGCCAGATATCACCAGATAATTATACCTACTATTTTGTAGCAGCTATAGAAGGTGATCTGACAAGCAAAGGAACAGAAACACTGAACCGGTTTATTGCAGAACATCCCGAACTTGCGAAAGAATGGGAATTACTTCATCGGTGTAAAGTTGAAGCTCCGGCTCATCTCACTTTTCCCAATAAAGAAAGCCTTAAAATTAAACCTAAAGTTACGCTCTTCCCTTATTATTTGAGATGGGCAGCTGCAGCAGCGTCAATACTTATTCTGATATCTGTATTTGTGAGGCTTGAACCCGAAACATCAGAGTCAATCGAAAATCGCCTGGGAGCCTATGAAGTTCCCGTTCAGGGGAAACCTGTAAAACAGCAGGAAAATGACAAGGCAGGAAAAGAAAACGAGAAGTCTGCAGTTAAGAAAGACGTCAATCCGGAAGCTGAAAAAGCAAAATCTCCTTCGGTAAAGAAAGAATCAGCCAAAGAAAAAATGCCGGCAAGAACTGAACAAGAGCCAATAAATAATCTTCCGGCACTAAAACCAACCATTAATAACGCCCAGCCTTTTGAAGGTAGCACTCGCAATACTTACACCTCTCTCTACAATGACATCAGGCTTTCGCAGGAATTAATGCTGGCATATGCCGAAAATCAGGAACAACCGGCAACTGAGGAAGGACAGGGCATAAGATTAGGGCGCCGGGTCAATTCTTATATTCAAAGCGGAACTCAGGTTGCCAGTCAGGTTTCAGAGTCTTTTGGTGGCTGGATGCTTGCCGATCTTGGCGTAAAAGGCTACAACATGCTTACCGACAATGAAGTTAAACTGATCAGAGAGGTAAGAGAGGATGGAAGTACTGGAAATATCAGGCTTGAAGACGGAAGCATTTCCTATTCTCTGAGAAAATCTCCGCTGTAACATCAATTCACAAATCATTAGTTTACATCAACTTAAGGTTCTGTAATCAACTTTATCACCAAATCAACTGAAAGAAAATTAAAATCATGTAACAAATTGCTTGCACACACCGTCACACGAAAAACATAAATACACAAAACCATGAGAACTACTATCCAACTCAGAAACGCAGCACTTTTGCTTTTTAATTTGCTATTCTTTGTTACTTTATCATCAGGCCAGAACAAGGGAAGCGGAAACGTAATCAAACAGCAGAGAAACGTAACAGGATTCACCGAAATAGAAGCTGGCAGCGCTTTCAGCATAACAGTTGAGCAAGGGTCAGCTTATCAGGTGATTGTTGAAACCGACGACAACTATCAGGAAAGAATTGAAACAGTTGTGGAAGGCGATCGCTTGATCATCTCTTCAATGGGGATGAAAAATCCTTCAGCTATGAAAGTATCCGTTACTTTACCTGAAATCAGATCTATAGAAATATATGGAGCTGCCAGACTTAATTCAGTGGGAACACTTAATGCTTCAAGCCTGAAGCTGGAGCTAAGCGGTGCTTCAAAAGTTGATCTTGACCTGAATACCGAAATGCTGAACACTGATATAAGCGGCGCTGCCAAAGCCACCCTATCAGGAAATACTGTTTCGCATATCAGCAATATTTCGGGCGCTGCCAATCTTAATGCATTAAAATTAACTGCATTAAGCACAAATGCCGATATCAGCGGAGCCGGAAAAGCAACTATAAACAGTACCAATGAAATAATTGCGGATATCAGTGGCGCCGGATCACTATCATACTTTGATAATGGTCAATTACAAAAACTAAACAAACCAGGCCGTTTTACCATTACTCCGCAAAACCCATCAGGAGAAATTGGCTCTGTTGAGAATGAAACACAAACATCCCGCACAAACGGCGATTCCACCCTGATCAACATAGGAGACGTTTCTGTAGAAGTATATGATGGCAATGCCACAAAAATAACCATTGGAAAAAATGAACTGGAAGTAGATGACGATGGGAATGTAAAATACAAAAGAAATAAAAAATCGCGCTATGATGGACATTGGGGCGGATTTGAAATGGGAGTAAATGGCTATGTGAACAAAGACCGGGGATTTGATATGCCTGCAGGTTATGAATTTCTGGACCTGAGAATGGAAAAATCGATCAATGTGAAGCTTAACTTTTACGAACAAAACTTTAACATTATCAGCAACAAGCTTGGCTTTACAACCGGTTTGGGTTTTGAGTGGAACAACTACCGTTTCGATAACAATGTAGTTCTGATGAAGGATGGAAATGACATCATTGACAATTTTGAATCAAACCCAAAAACCTACACAAAAAGCAAGCTGCTGGTAAACTACCTGAATCTGCCATTGATGTTTGAATTCCAGACCAACCGTCATTCGAAGAAAAACAGTTTTCATATCGGAGCCGGACTTCAAACCGGATTGCGCATAGGCTCGCACACCAAGAATGTTTATCAGGAAGACGGCAATAAGAAAAAAGACAAAAACCCCGGCGATTTCAACATCAATCCATTCAAATATGATGCGATGGTCAGAGTAGGATGGGGAAAGCTTAACCTTTATGCAAATTACTCACTCAACACATTGTTCAAAAATAACCGCGGCCCCGAACTTTACCCGTTTGCCGTTGGCATTAGCCTGGTTAGCTGGTAATTAGATACAGGTTGTGGTCTGCCCGATGCTGTTTCCTTTTGGAAACAGCATTTTTTCTTTTTAAAAAAAGCATTATTTTTACCGCCTGTTTACAACAGAATCATGCCAAGGCACACATTTGCAATCAGATACGAATTATAAAATACTAAACAGATGTCAGGACACAATAAATGGTCAACCATCAAGCGCAAAAAAGGAGCCCTTGATGCCAAGCGCTCGAAGATTTTTTCGAGGATTATTAAGGAAATAACTGTAGCAGTTAAAGAAGGAGGCCCTGATCCTGATGGTAATCCCCGATTGCGACTGGCCATTTCGAATGCCAAAGGCGCAAGTATGCCCAAAGAAAACATTACCCGGGCAATTAACAAAGGATCGGACAAAGATGCAGCCAATTACCTGGAGTTGACTTATGAAGGTTATGCACCCAACGGAATAGCCATTTATCTGGAATGCACAACCGACAATCAGCAGAGAACCATAAGCAACATCCGTTCTTATTTCAATAAATTCGGAGGCAGTCTGGGCACCAACGGATCATTGACTTTCCTGTTCGACAGAAAAGGGATATTCAACATCCCGAAAGGCACCATCGACATGGATATGTTTGAAATGGAAGCCATTGATGCCGGCGCTGAAGACATTCAGATAGAGGATGATATGATCACCGTAACCACTGCAATGGAAGATTTTGGTGTGATGATGAAAAAACTGGAAGAGATGGGCATTGAACCTGAGAATGCCGAATTGCAAAGACTTCCGAAAACATTGGTAAAGGTTGATATTGAAGCTGCAAAAAAAGCACTACGACTGATCGATCTTTTTGAAGAAGACGATGACATAAGCAATGTATTCCATAACCTTGAGCTCACCGATGAGTTGATGGAAGCAATGGAATAAAGGAAATTTCAATTCCTAAAAAAAGGCCGCGGATGCGGCCTTTTTTATGCTAAGAAAATCAATCTATTTCAGCGAAGTAACGATTTGGTAAGTATCAATTGCAATGACAAGCTCCTCATTTGTTGGCACAACCATTACAGTTACCCTTGATGAATCGGTGGTTAAAATTGCCTCTTTACCACGTAAGCCTTCATTTTTACTCTGATCGAAATCAACACCCATAAATTCCATATCGCAGGTGGTAAGATATCGGGTGGCGGCATCATTTTCGCCAACACCACCTGTGAAAACAATTACATCAACACCGCCCATAGCTGCAGCATAGGATCCGATGTATTTACGAATACGGTAGTAATACATTTCGAGTGTTACTTTGGCTCTTTCGTTACCATCGGCTGCTGCATTCTCAACATCACGCATATCACTCGAAACGCCCGAAACGCCGAGCATTCCGCTATGTTTATTAACAAGTGTATTGGCAATGGCAATGTCAATCTCTTCTTTATTCATAATCTGAATAAAAGCCCCGATGTCAAGGTCGCCAGTGCGTGTTCCCATCATAAGTCCTTCAATCGGGGTCATACCCATTGAAGTATCAAGTGATTTTCCATTCTTAATGGCTGCAATGGAAGCACCGTTGCCCAGATGGCAGGTAATAATCTTTAAATCTTCGATTTTGCGTCCAAGGATTTCGCAAGCCCTTTCCGAAACAAACCTGTGTGATGATCCGTGGAAACCATAGCGGCGAATTTTGTATTTCTCGTAAAGAGAATATGGAATTCCGTAGAGATATACATAATTGGGCATGGTTTGATGGAAAGCGGTATCAAACACGCCAACCTGAGGAATGCTGGGAAGTAAGTCGGTAATTGAATAAATTCCTTTGAGGTTTGGCGGATTATGAAGCGGAGCCAGATCGATACATTCTTCGAGAGCAGCCACAACATCAGGAGTTATCAAAACGCTGCCATTGAATTTCTCACCAGCATGAACCACCCTGTGCCCAACTGCATGAATTTCATTTAAACTCTTCATGCTTCCGTATTTCTCACTGATGAGAATTCCAAGCAGATACTCAATACCTAGCTGATGGTCGAGAATTTCTCCTTCAAGTTTAACTTCAACACCATCATTACGTGAATGCTTGATCAGGGAACCCTTGAGTCCGATTTTATCGACAAGCCCTTTTGCAAGTACCTCTTTTGTCGGGAGATCGAACAATTGATATTTTATAGATGAACTTCCGCAGTTCAGAACAACAATTTTCATTTTAATTTCTTTTTACCATTATTAATTAAGCTGAACTGAATTTAAGCCCTGCCCAGATTGGTGATTGAGCCAGTTTTCGAACTGCGTTTGCCGTTACTGTAAAGGTAAAATCCTTCACCGGTTCTGCGACCCACGAGATTTGCTCTAACCATACGTTTAAGCACAGGCGACGGCTTGTACTTCTGCTCGCCGAACTCAATGTAAAGATTTTCCATCCATTTCAGCACTTTGTCGAGGCCAATCTTATCAGCCATTTCAAAAGGGCCCAATTGCAGGCCTGAAGTCTCCTTCATGGTTTCATCAATATCGGCAACCGTAGCAACGCCTTCCATCAGAATTTCACAGGCTTCGTTAATCAGCGGAACCAACATCCTGGTGCTGATATTTCCGGCTGATTCATTTACATTGATGAGCTTTTTCCCGACAAGCAAAGCCAGTTTACTTACAAGATCGTAAGTCTCGGTATTGGTATAAACCGATTTAACTGCTTCAATAATTTTGACCTTTCCAACAGGGGAGAAAAAATGAAGTCCGATTGCTCTTTCAGGATTCTTCAATGCTGAAGAAATTTCAGAGATCATAAGTGTTGCCGTATTTGAAGCAATAACAGCGGTTGGTGAAACCACGGCTTCAATTTTTCTGAAAATTTCCTGACGAAGTTCAAGGCTTGTGCCTTTCTTCTTGGAATTAACGGTTTCGAAAATCACATCGCAATCTGCAAGCGATGTGTAGTCGGTTGAGCCTTTTATACGCGACAAAATCAACTTTTTCTCGCTTCCGGTGAGTCCCCATTTTGAGATGCGATCGTCAAGATGTGTACCAATGCGGTTCATTACCTCTTCGATCCGGATATCCGATACATCGATAAAAGCTACTTCGATACCCGACTGGCTGACAAGAACAGCAATTTCCTGGCCCATGGCTCCACAACCCACAATACCGATTTTCTGAATACTGCCTTTGGGTTGCATTGATTTGCCCAGGCTAAAATCTTCTAATCTTTCTGACATTTGAAATTTATGTTATGTTTGGTAAATCTTTTATTTTTCTCCGCACTGATTGGCGGTAATTGCAACAAGGTTAACGATATCGCTTACAGAACATCCCCTCGACAGATCATTGATCGGAGCTGCCATGCCCTGAAGTACCGGTCCGATTGCTTCGGCACCGGCCAGGCGCTGAACCAGTTTATAAGCAATATTCCCGCTTTCGAGACTTGGGAAAACCAATACATTTGCTTTGCCTGCAATCTGGCTTGCCGGCGCTTTTTGAATTCCAACGGCTTCCACAATTGCTGCATCAGCCTGCATTTCGCCATCAATCTGAAGCCAGGGTGCTTTTTCGCGTGCAATACGTGTAGCCTCGATCACTTTATCGCAGAGTACATGCTTTGCACTTCCTTTGGTTGAGAAACTGAGCATAGCCACCCGAGGCTCAATGCCTGCAATTGCACGGGCTGTTTCGGCTGTGGAAACTGCAATTTCGGCAAGCTCAGCTGCAGTCGGATCAGGGTGAACGGCGCAGTCGGCAAATACAAGAATATTTTCAGGAACGTATGGATTATCCTTGAAGATCATGAGAAATGCTCCAGAAACAACTGAAATGCCGGGCAAAGTTTTTATTACCTGAAAAGCGGGTCGCAGCACATTGCCTGTTGCATTCATAGCACCGGCAACTTCACCATCGGCTTCACCCGATTTGATAAGCAGCGTAGCCAGGTACAATGGATCTTCAACCAAAGTCATGGCTTCTTCAAAGCTTAATCCTTTACTCTTCCGTATTTCAAAAAGCATTTGGGCGTAACGCTCCTTTTCGGGATTGTTAACCGGATCAATCAATCTGGCATTGCTGATATACTGCAAACCGAAATCGCTGGCTTTCTTTTCAATTTCAGCTTTATTGCCCAACAGGATAATGCGGGCAAGTTTTTCTTTCAGAATAAAATCAGCGGCTTTAAGAGTGCGATCTTCGGTTCCTTCAGGAAGCACAATGCATTTGTTGAGTTTTATCGCTTTTTCTCGTATGGAATTCATTAAAGGCATGAGCGTGTTGATATTAGGCAGTAAAACAGCAGTATTATTTCAGTGTGCAAAGTTATGATTTAATAATGTCTGCTCCAATGGATTTCAGTTATATTTAATTTATCAACTAAATTGACCGATATCTTTTATGAAAATCAGTTAACCACCAAAGCAGTGAAAACCATCCACAAAAAAATATACTTCGCGAATCCTGAAATTAGCTTTTAAGAATGCATAGATTTCAATTAGATCCGAACTATATTTTTTTAAAAATTTCTCAACTCAGGAATAGCAATTTCGACAAGTCGAAAAATAATTGCCTGAAAATAGATTGTCCATTGAGTTCAGAAAATAGTAATAAATTTGCAGCCTCTATGCAACAAGTTATTTCGGAATTTAACGGAGCCAGAAGTCAATGGATTACAGGGCAAGTGGAGACACAACCTGCAGCCATTGATAGTATTGCGAGCTATGCTGGCTTTCTGGCTGATAGTCTGAATCCCGATATTGATAAAAATGAATTCAGGTTTGAGCTGAAAGAGATAATTTTTGCAGATACCACCGCGCAGGATACTGCCGCTAAAAATATCTATCCATCCATTATTTTACCTTTTGGATCCCGCACTCAGGAAATTAAACCTGTATTGCGCACAGAATCAAATAACGACTGGATTACATTTTTCCTCTTCCTTAGCGTGGCATTGCTTGCCTGGGTCAGGTTTTATTATCCCCGAAGGCTGAAACAGATTTTCTATGCAACCTTTGTCAAAAGATATATAAGTCAATTGGTCAGAGATGGGAACATTGCAAGCGAAAGAATAACACCGGCTCTGGGATTTATTGCATTAATTTCAACCACTACCCTGATCTATGGACTTATAGGCAATGCAATTGCGTTGCAAATTGGCAGAAACAGTACAACTCTGTCATTTCTGCTCATTGGAGCTGTGCTGATATTAATCTGGTTTTTGAGAAGGTTTATTGTAAAATCCTCCGGGCGAATATTCAAATCAGCACCGGCAACTGAGGTATATCTTCTCAATAGTTTATTGTTTCCGATTGTTACCGGTGTAATAATATTTCCAATTGTAATCGCCTGGTTTTTTGCCGCAGAGAACTACTTTCTTTATCTGGCGGGTGGTATCGTTGTTATTTCCATGACTATCCGCTTTTTAAGAAATTTAAGTGGTGGATTACAATCGCAATCGTTTTCTGCGTTCTATATTTTTTTGTATTTTTGCACCCTCGAAATTTTACCATTGGCAATTGTGTACAAAATTTACACAATCCTTTTGTGGTAAGCTTTCAATAGCCTTTGACTGTAAATACCAATAGTTTAATCAGTTAATTTTTTTGACATTGAAAATAAAAAACGTTCTTATTTCGCAACCGAAACCTGCCGAACTTGATAAATCACCTTACGGTGAAATGATCAGGAAATACAATCTTGCTATTGACTTTCACAAGTTTTTCAGGATTGAAGGGCTGAGTTCAATTGATTTCAGAAAAGAGAACAAGATTCGTCTTTCTGATCATACAGCGGTAATTTTTACGAGCAAACACGGTGTAGATAATTTCTACAGGCTGGCAGCAGATCTGCGTGCAGATATTCCGGAAACGATGAAGTATTTTTGCTCATCCGAGTCAACTGCCTACTACCTTCAAAAATACATTCAGTACCGCAAAAGAAAGATTTTCTTCAGCAGCTCAGAAACCAATGACCTTGTTGACATTATCAGAAAACACAAGGTAGAAAAGTACCTGTTGCCATGCAATGAGGATCACAACAACGAGTTATCTGATTTGTTGGATAACCACAAAATCAGTTATTCAAAAGCAGTGATGTACCGCACTGTTTCAGAGGACATGTCATTTCTGGATATTAAGAAATATGACATGATTGTCTTTTTCAGCCCATCAGGAATAAAATCACTTCAGCAAAATTTCCCTGATTTTGAGCAAGGAGAAAAGGTGATCGGAGTTTTTGGCAACACAACCGCTCTGGCAGCGCGTGAAGCTGGATTTAAAACACTTATCGAAGCTCCTACTCCTACTGCACCTTCAATGGCAAAAGCCGTAGAACAATTCCTTATTCAAAACCTGAAGAACAAGTAGTGCAAAGTACCTCTCTTTATTGAAAGTACTTCTCTTCAACAAATGTTGCCATGCAAACATTCAGTAAAGATGAAAAATTATGCAGCGCAACAGCCATAACTGAATTATTCAGTAAGGGAAAGCAGATTTTCAAACATCCTGTTAAACTTCTGTGGCTTCAGTCGGAGTCCACCGAAGGACCATGCATAAAAGTGATTATTTCGGTTTCGAAACGCAATTTTAAGCGGGCTGTTGACAGGAATAAAATAAAGCGAATACTTCGCGAATGTTACCGCAAAAATAAACACATTGTTGAATCCGTTTTGATAGGGAAGAAATTCCATATGGGACTGATTTACGTGGGGAAGCAGATTCCTGAATATAATACCATTGAGCCGATAATAATCGGACTTTTACAGCGTTTAACAGTAGATCATGAAAAAACTTCTGGCTAAGCTAATGATAGGCCTGATAAGGGTATATCAGGGAGCTATTTCGCCGTATCTGCCTGCATCATGCCGCTATTCTCCTACTTGTTCGCAATATGGGGTTGAGGCTTTGCACAAACATGGTCCGTTTAAAGGAGGTTGGCTTACCTTAAAAAGAATCGCATCGTGCAACCCATGGGGTGGCAGCGGATACGATCCGGTTCCTTAAACAAAAACAATAAATCACAACAAAATGAAGAATTTATACAAGTTTTCGCTGGTTTTTTTACTCATAGTGGTCTCCATTGGGCGAGTATCTGCTCAGGGAACCTCATCAACTTTCGAAATTTCGAAGAACCTCGATATTTTTGCCACCATGTACAAAGAGCTCAACAACAATTACGTTGATGAACTGAACCATGGCGAACTGGTGAAAACCAGCATTGAAGCACTTCTGGGAAAACTCGATCCTTACACGGTTTTTATTTCGGAAGCAGATATTGAAGATTATTCGTTTATGACAACGGGTCAGTACGGCGGTATTGGAGCACTTATCCACAAACAAGGCGAATATATAGTTGTATCGGAACCTTACGAAGGGTCGCCTTCACAAAAGGCAGGATTAATTCCCGGTGATAAAATTCTGAAAGTAAATGACCGCGACACCAAAGGCAAATCGGTAAGTGACGTCAGTACAGTGCTCAAAGGAGAACCGGGTACAAGATTAAAGGTTCTGGTGCTGCGCGATGGAAACACATCACCACAGGAAATTGAGGTTCTGCGTGAAAAAGTTTCAATTCCGAATGTTGCACACTCACTGGTGATGGATGGAGATGTCGGATATATTAAACTTACCGGATTTACCCAGAACTCAGGCAAAGAAGTGAAAGATGCCTTCCTGAAAATGCGCGAAAATCCTGAACTTAAAGGACTGATCATCGACCTGAGAGACAATGGCGGAGGTCTGATGAATGAAGCCGTTACCATTGCCAATCTCTTTATGAAAAAAGGAGAACTGATTGTAAGTACCAAGGGCAAAACACCCGACCGTAATAAATCTTACAAAACTCTTATACAACCTATTGATACTGAGATTCCTATTGTAGTGCTTGTAAATGCTTATAGTGCATCTGCTTCAGAGATTGTTGCCGGTGCCATGCAGGATCTCGACAGGGCTGTGATCATCGGACAACGAACATTTGGCAAAGGATTGGTGCAAAATATTATCCCCCTGAGTTACAATACTCAAATGAAAATTACTGTAGCAAAATACTACATTCCCAGTGGCAGGTGCATACAATCCATCGACTACGGGCACAAAGACAGCCTTGGTTTTGCCGGCAAAATACCTGATTCGCTGACAAACAGTTTTATGACCCGCGGAGGCAGAGTTGTTTTTGACGGAGGTGGCATTTCTCCTGACCTCACAGTTGAACAACCCATAATGAGTAATATTGCGATAAGCCTTCTAACAAGGTATCTTATTTTTGATTATGCCAATAAATTCAAGCGCGAAAACAGCACCATACCTTCTGCAAAGGAATTTGTCATTAGCGAGGAAATTTACAGCGATTTTGTCAACTGGCTTCAGGACAAAGATTTTGATTACGTAACCCGAAGCGAAAAATTACTTTCTGAATTAAAAAAGACGGCTGAGTCAGAAAAATATTATCAGGAACTCTCCGCTGAGTTTGCCTTGCTTGAGTCGAAGATGATGCATAATAAACAGACTGATCTGGAAAAATTCGGCGATGAAATAAAGTCACTATTAAGGAATGAAATCGTATCAAGATATTATTTCCAGAAAGGCAGAATTGAAGCCGGAGTGACTGAGGATCCTGAAGTTGCCAAAGCAAAGGAGATATTGCTGAATCGGGAAGTGTACAACAGTATTCTGGGTGCAGTTTCAATCGGAAAAAATCAGTAAACCCCAAATAAATATGCCCGAAAAGGGATTGAATCGCAACTTGATAACCTGGCATAACGACATTTCTTCGTGGATGTATTATGCCCTGATTCTGCTTGCGGTCTCCATTCCATTATCCGAGTTTGGCATGAGTATTTCGCAGTTTCTGTTACTTGGACTCTGGGTATTTGAAGGCGCTGACAAAAGAAATTCCGGATCATCAGATATAAAGCAGCAAAGCCTGGTCTGGAGAGTTTTGGTGAATCTTGGGTGCAAATTCAGGATGCTCTTTAACAATCCGGCGGCAATGGTTGTAGTGTCATTTTACTTACTGCATCTTATTGGTATCATTTACACATCCGACCTGAATTACGCGTTGAAAGATCTTCGGATCAAGCTTCCGCTGATAAGCATTCCGGTAATTCTTGCAACCTCGGCACCGCTAAGCTTAAAGAGGTTTCACAAGCTTATGCTTTTCTTTGTTTTTGCTGTATTCTCAGGAACAATGGTGAGTATGTACGTGCTATTTACCAGGCATGTGGCCGATCCCCGGGAATTAAGTATTTTTATTTCACACATCCGCTTCAGCCTTACCATCTGCTTTTCGGTTTTTATTCTGATGTATTTTCTTGTTAAAAAGATATACACCAATAAAGCAGCAGTTTACGCAATGATTGCCGGAGTAATGTGGCTTTTGCTTTTCCTGTTGATTTTAGAATCCATAACAGGCATTCTTATAACTGTTATTCTGGGTATTATTTTCCTGTTCTACTACATATTCAGCCTCAAATCACTTGCTCTGAAAATAATAGTTTCGTTGTTGTTGATGGCCAGTATTATCCCGGCGTACCAATATCTTGATAAAATAGTCATTGAATACAGCACTCCGGCTCCACTAAATATAGCCGATCTTGATCGATATACCGAATTCGGAGCTCCGTATCTTCACGACACAAGTACATATGGAATTGAGAACGGTGAGTATGTTGGGCTCTATATAAGCATGGTAGAGTTGAGGCATGAATGGAATCTGAGGAGCAACCTTGATTTCGACGGGAAAGATCTGAAAGATCAGGAACTTAAGCATACTTTGATTCGTTACCTGCACTCAAAAGGGCAAAGAAAGAATGCATTGGCGGTTAGAAGTCTATCCAACAAAGAAATCCGCCATATTGAGAACGGAATTGCCAATGCCAGATATGTAGAACACTTTAACCTGACCTCCCGGTTCGAGCAAATGGCCATGGGTTATCACAATTACATCAGGAGTGGCGATCCAAACGCATCATCAATGATGCAACGCGTTGAATACTGGAAAGCTTCGGCTTACATAATTAAACACAACTTACTAACCGGTGTTGGCACAGGAGACCTTGATTATGCATTTAATAATGCATATACCGAGTTGGATTCAAAACTGCATGAATCATTCAGAAAGCGGTCGCATAATCAGTTTCTGGCGGTTTTTATTGCTTTTGGAATTTTTGGGTTTTTATGGTTTATTTTTACTCTGGTTTATCCAGGACTAAAAATCGGGAAGTTTACCAACTACTTTTACATCGTATTTTTCATCATTATTATCATGTCGATGCTCACCGAGGATACACTTGAAACCCAGGCTGGTGCGACGTTTTTCGCGTTTTTTAATGCCTTGCTGCTTTTTGGTCATAAACGAAATACAGATAAAGCTGAAGACCCCGGCTAAATCTTCGTTAATAAAAAAATCCATATCTTTACCGGAGTAACCCTATCAACTGGAATGAAGCACAAAAACCTGACTATAAATTACACAGAATCGGATACCATCTCCGAACTTCCGGAAGCCGATCAGCTACTGATGCAGGAAGCCATTAAATCTGCCGGCAAAGCCTATGCCCCCTATTCCGGATTCAGCGTTGGAGCAGCAGTTTTGCTATCATCGGGAAAAATTATCACCGGCAATAATCAGGAAAATGCAGCATACCCATCGGGACTCTGTGCGGAGCGGGTAGCTTTATTTGCAGCATCAGCTTTATATCCTGATGTTAAAATAGACACCATCGTTGTTACCATAAAAACCGCACACAAAATAACTGAACCTGTTTCTCCATGCGGAGCTTGCCGTCAGGTTATTGCGGAATACGAAAACCGTCAGAATCAGAAGATAAAGATCATTTTTTCGGGTGAAACAGGTAAATCAATCACCGTTGATGGCATAGAGAATCTGCTGCCCATCATTTTCAATTCCCGGAAAATGAACAAGGAATAGTACAATCTGTTTACAACAACACAATTCCTGATCTTATGAAACGAATTCTTACCCTAACAACTCTGTTTATTATTCTTGTGGCTATGCGTGGCGATTTGCCTGCATATCAGATATTCAATGAAAAAGGGAAAAGCAGCGATTTCGACAAATTAGTGAATGCAGCAGCCAAAGCAGACGTAGTTTTGTTTGGGGAACTTCACAATAATCCCATCAGCCACTGGCTGCAACTGGAGTTGACAAAAGCATTATATATTAAAAAAAACGGTGCAATAGTAATGGGTGCCGAAATGTTCGAATCGGATAATTCGCTGATTATCAATGAATATTTATCAAAAAGAGTAAATGACCGGAATTTTGAGTCCGAAGCCCGTTTGTGGCCGAATTATAAAACAGATTACAAACCCTTACTACTTTTTGCCCGCGATAGCAGTGTAAAATTCATCGCCACCAATATTCCGCGACGCTATGCATCTTTGGTAAACCGCGAGGGATTTGAAGGACTTGAATCACTTTCGGATGAGGCAAAAAAATATATTGCACCATTGCCTGTTGCTTATGATGCGGAACTTCCCGGATACAAAGGAATGATGGAAATGATGGGCGGTGCCGGTGGCCATGTGAATGAAAATCTTCCACGCGCTCAGGCCATCAAGGATGCCACAATGGCGCATTTTATACTTCAGAACCTGAAAACCGGATCTACATTTATACATTTTCATGGAACCTACCATTCCGACAATTACGAAGGAATTATGTGGTATCTGCAACAGCAACGACCTGACTTAAAAATAGTTACCATCAACAGTTCAGAGCAGGACAGCCTGAGCAAGCTCGATGAAGATAACAAAGGAAAAGCTGATTTTGTAATTGCCATTCCAACCACGATGACAAAAACCCATTAACGGGGAATGCCGTCGGCTCAAACGATGGCAAAAGTATAATTCAGGTTTATTATAAAATTCCAGATCGTAACTACACCAATGGCGAGTAGTTTTGCAAAGTAAAAGTTAAACTTTACTTTGGAAACCAACAACCACAATACAATAGTGTTGATAACCAACCCTATAAGAGAGATAAGCAGAAATTTTCCATATTCCAGTGCAATTTCAGGATTATTGCTGTGAAAAGTCCAGATCCGGTTCAGGTAATAATTTGTGCTTGCTGCAATGGTAAATCCGATGGCATTGGCTACATACTTCTGTACTTTAAGCTTTTCCTTAAAGATATAAGTAAATCCAAAATCAACTAAAACACCTGAAAATCCTACTACTCCGAATTTAGCGAATTTGCATGCAACCTCGCGGGTTAAAATATCAACCATAAAAAAAATCTCTGTATATTAATCCGGCAAAGGATCAGAGTTGAACAATCAATACTTCTTTTTTTCCGTCTCTTAAAACCTCAATATTGGCTCTTTCTCCGGCTCTCAGTTTCCCAAGACGACTCATATAATCGTAAATATTTGAAACCGGGAGGCCATTAATTGCTATAATCACATCCCCTTTCAACATCCCTGATCTCTCAGCTGGTCCGTCCTTTCTCACTCCCTCAACCTTCATTCCTCCTGAAGTTTCACCTCCTGAAACATCAGGCATTATTCCAAGAGTTACTTTCAGATTCCTGCCGTAATGCCCGGCCTGATTCCGCGTACCTGATTCCTTGAAGATGGGAGCACTTTTCATGTTTCCCAAACCAGTGGACAAAGTTGCAACAAATTCTGTAACTTTTACCTGTCCGGGGAAGTTAATACGATCAACATTATCATCGGGAGTATGATAGTCGCTGTGAGCGCCGGTGGTTAGGAACAACACAGGGATGCCTTCACCATAAAATGCAGCATGATCAGAAGGGCCATATCCATCGGCAACTTTTCTGACTTCGAATGCGGCTGTTGAAGAAAGTGCATCAACCAGAGAGTCGGCAACTGTAAAAGTACCGGTACCCGAAATGGTAACCACCGGAGATTCAGCATTCAGCCTTCCCACCATATCCATATTTATCATGGCTTTGATCGATTTCAGGGATACAGGGCTGTTGGCCACAAAATGCCGTGCACCCACCAATCCCATTTCTTCGGCTCCGAAAGAAACAAACAGCAAACTCCGTGAAGTCCGGTTTTCACTTTTTCCAAACCACTCAGCCAACTCAATCAAAGATGCAACGCCTGAAGCATTGTCATCAGCTCCGCCATGCACAGCGTGCAGATCAGGAACTCTTGATCCTGAGCCGGCTCCTCCCATTCCAAGATGATCGTAATGTGCTCCGACAACAATGTACTCATTGCGCATTGAAATATCACTTCCCGGAATAACGGCCATAACATTACGGCTTATTACTTTTTGCCGTATTACATCTGTTGATGCTTTTACTTTGGTTTCGGGACGGAGACTTACCGGCAATACTTTGCCAAGCATTATTTTTTCAAGAGAATCGATTGCAGTAACCGGAAGCCGGAGAATTTTTGAAGCAAGCATACGGGTAACTGAAACAACGGGAATGCCTGCATCAGAAACTGTTTTATCGTAACTCAGATCAAGTGGAACATCTTTCTTTTCCATGCCCGAAGGGGAAACCAGAATAAGTCCTGCTGCTCCTTTGTCGCGTGCGGTAAGTGCTTTTGAACGATCGGTTGCCAGCGGAATAAATGCACTGTTCTGATTTTCAGGCTCCGGATCTCCTCTTAAAACCATTACCCACTTCCCCTTTACATCTGCAGAAGCATAATCATCCCAATTGATATCACCGCTTATTCCTGTAATACCATAACCAGCAAAAATAACTTCAGCATCAACAGTTGCTGAAGAAGAAAACGACAGAGGCATAAAATCTACTGAAACATCAGCCTTTTGTCCATTCACAAAAAAAGAATTGCCATCGCCCTGCGAAACTCCGGCAACCAGACTAAAATACTGAAAGCCATTATCTCCCTGAAGCTCAGCTCCTGCAGCACGGAATTTATCACGAATATAAGTTGCAGCCAGTGAATCACCTTTTGTTCCGGCTTTGCGACCTTCGAGCTCATCAGAAGCAAGATAGGTGATGTGCTTTCGCAGATTGTCGGATGTATTCTGCGAATGAAGCGACAACGAGAAGAGCAAAAGAAAAACAAATGGAAATAGTAATCTGAGGTCTGGATTTTTCATAAAAGTAAAGATGATGTGAAAAACAATCAAGATGCAAATGTAAAAAAAATGCCGGTACTACATGCACCGGCAAATACGCCTGACAAACAACGCTATGCATTGTTTGATTAAAGATTCATTGACCTGCAGCAAAACGCATGGTCAAAAGCAAAACAAGAGTGGTTAGTTGATCTGAAATTCAGTACGCAACTGACTCACCCATTTTGAAATACGTTCATCGGTAAGTTCTGGCTGACTATCTTCATCAATTGCAAGACCAACGAACTTTCCATCTTTTTCAGCTGTAGAAAAGTAGTATGAATACCCTTTGGTAGGCCAGAAACCAACCACATTCTGTTTGAAAGGCAGCCTGCAAAAGACAGTGCCCATACCGTCAACAAAACTTTCAGGATATTCAATCTGATCTCCCAGCCCAAAAATAGCAATCTTCTTGTCATCGATCTTTGCTTCAACAAGCACATCGATAAAACGCTCCCAATCCTGATGCATTTCTCCGATACCCCAGGCAGAGGTACCCAAAATCAGGCAGTCGTATTTTTCAAGATCTCCGGTTGATGCAGAACTTACATTATGCAACTCAGCCACACCTTTTCCAAAAGATTTAATAATGGCTTGCGCAGCTTTGTATGTACTTCCCTTGTGGCTTCCGCCATAGAAAATTCCAATTTTTCCCATTTGTTCCCTGTCGTTTTTAAAATAAAGTAGATGGCAAATATACTCCTGAACAACCACTAATGCAAATCCTGGAATCAAATAAAATCATTTCATCTATTTGATAATCAGTATCCAAGAATATGACAAACCCACCTATTCTACAAGTAGTCAATTAGTTAGAACCTTTAAACCACGTAACACCAGAAAAGTTCATTGCGAGCATTAACTAAGCCGGTACATTTCAGGATTCAGGTATCAATGTCGTTTTAGTTAAGGCTTCGTATTTGTAGAAAAGTGAATCAAATATCCTTCGACTCCGCTCAGGATGACTGTCAGTCTGAGCGGAGTCCAAGACAATATTGCTTAACTAAACAACATTGATTATTTATATTATTTCGCTTAAACAAGATAATATCAATGATCAAAAAAATTATCTGAAACATACATACCTATGCAATGAAAAAAAATCATACGTTTGAAACTTTTAAATCTACCCTTGAATAGAACAACACTCACCGAGAAAATGGTACTCTATTTCCTGACACTGGGAATAGGCGCAATTATTCTTACAGGATATTTTTCATTTTATTCGGCGCACAGGGCACTGCTAAGCAGAACCTTCGAACAATTAACATCGCTGCGACTTGCCAACCAGGCAAGGGTAGAAAGTTTCTTCAACGACAGATTACTAGAGACAGAAAAGATAGGCTCCTCCCCTGATTTAAAGGAACTGACTTCGATGATCCGGAGCAACAGGAAAAACATCTCGTTGCATAAATTATTCAATGTAAAAAATACTGGTTATTATGGCGAAGTGTTTATTACCGATAGCTCAGGGTTAATATTAACCGGCAGTCAGGTTGATTCATCGTTATTGACTGTAAATGGGTTAAATAATATCAGGTCAGGAAAGGATAAGAAGCCTTCCTTTATTTTAGATTATTGCTCCGGAGATTCCACCAATAGCTATAAATTGTTTGCAATTTCCCGCATTCAGAAAGACGATGCTTTTTCAGAATATCTGGCTTTGGAAATCAGCTCAACGCATATAAATAATCTACTGCAGATGCAAGGTATTAACGGTGGATTCGGACACTCAGGAGAGACTTACATGGTTGGCAGCGACGGATTGATGAGGAGTCAGTCAAGATTTATTCAATCCTCGATAATGACAATCAGTGTTAAATCTGATGCAATTAATTCAACAATTGGAGGAACAGGAGAGGCTATCATCACCGATTATCGCGGAATAAAGGTGCTTAGCTCGTTCGGGAAAGTAAGTATTGAAGGGCTTGACTGGACTATAATATCTGAAATTGATTATCAGGAAGCCATTGCTCCGGTAAATGCCATCCGGAACAGTATAATGCTGCTAACCGTGATTGCTGCTGTAATTTTCTTCATCATCACCTATCTGATCAGTTTAAAAATCACTGCACCACTGATCCGATTGAAAAATGCAGCCGTTGAGCTGGGAGAAGGAAACTACACCGGACAACTGACCGATGTTTCCAACGATGAAATTGGAGAGCTGACGGAGGCATTTAATAAAATGACGGTTAAATTGCTTGAAAAGGATGCCGCTCTGAAAATCGAAAAGTATAACAGGTTAAGATCAACCATTGATGGACAGGATCTTGAAAGACAAAGATTATCGAGAGAGTTGCATGATGGAATTGGCCAGAATCTGATCGCCATAAGACTCAAACTCGGCGCAATTGAAGATAATTTATCCATTCAGGAAAATGAAAAGATAAAAACAGCAATTGTTATGGCGGATAATCTGATTGATGAAGTCAGAGCTATTTCCAATGCACTTATGCCTCCTGCGCTTCACGAATTCGGATTGAACTCTGCAGTAAGACAATTGTGCAACACGCTGAATGAATCGAAAGGAATTGCCATTGATTTTCAGGGAGAAATATCGGGTACTAATCTGAGCAGAAAATCCAGGCTTTACATTTTCAGAGTGATTCAGGAAATCATTAATAATGTAGCCAAACATTCCGAAGCGGATAAATTTACCATATTCGCAGAAACAAAAGATGAAACTTTGACAATCAACATTTCTGACAACGGGAAAGGATTTAATGCAGGTTCGCCATGTTCATCATCGGGACATGGCTTGAGCAACATCAAAGAACGCATCGACCTGATCAAGGGTTCGCTGACGCTGAATTCTTCAGAAGGAAATGGAACACAGTTTAAAATCACAATTCCGGTAAACAAGCCTCAAAATGACAAACATAATCCTTGTTGACGACCACATGCTTGTCAGAGACGGCATAAAAGCCCTGCTCTCCGACAACAACGATATCTGCATCCTGGGCGAAGCCAGTAATGGCAAGGAGTTGCTGAATATGCTCAAAAGCAGTAAACCGCACATGTTGCTGCTCGACATTTCACTGACTGATTATTCAGGCATCGAACTTTGTGAAATTGTCAGAAATGAGTATCCTGAAATCAATGTTCTGTTTCTATCGATGTACACATCTGAGGATTATATATTCAATTCGATAAAAGCCGGTGCAAAAGGCTATCTGCCCAAGAATATTTCAAGGGCTGAACTCCTTACTGCCATTGCCCGGGTAAGCGAAGGTAAGGAGTACTTCAGTGAGTCAATCTCAAACATAATTTTAAAAAGTTACATAAAAAAGGCCAAGGAGAGTGAGCCTGAAAATCACATCACGGAAGAAGACCTTTCAAAACGTGAACTTGAAGTATTAAAGCTCTTTGCCGAAGGCTGTTCAAATCCTCAGATAGCCCAGAAATTATTTATCAGCACCAGGACCGTCGAATCTCACAAAAACCACGTTATGCAGAAACTCAACCTGAAATCACCGGTTGACCTGATAAAATTCGCGATAAAAAATCACATCATTGACATTTGAAATTCTGGCATTCAGATAAAATAATAAAACCTCAGATCCGCTAGTCCATGTCAGGACAAGCATTGACTTGCATTCCACCACATTCCGATCCTTGGAATCTGTTATCTCATGATATTGGTTGGTTTAGTATTGCATGAGAGTTTAACAAAACGTTGTACTTTTAAGTACTTCACGGAAAAAAAATTAAGTAGATAACAGATGACATTTCCGTTAAATCACCATTGACCTATTGGATAAATGTTTCAATTTTTGCGGTGTGGGGATGTTCATCTATTTTCAACAAAAAAACCTATATGAAAAAACTAAACTATTCGCTGGCTGTGGCAGTTGCCGCGATAATTATGATGCTTCCGGTTTATGCTTTTGCCCAGCCGGAAACGTCTCTCAATACCGGAGTCGATTTAATGAGCCGTTATGTCTGGAGAGGCATGAATCTGGGAGGATCTTCGCCAAGTATCCAACCTACGCTTGAATATAATGTCGGAAATTTCACGCTTGGCAGTTGGGGTGCATTTTCGATGAGCGACGGATTGGCGATTCAGGAACTTGATCTCTATCTGAGCTACACTTTTAAAGATGTGGTTAGTCTGACAATAACCGACTATTTCCTTCCTGACGAAACACTTTCCAACAACAACTATCTGGAACTGGATGAAGCAAAAACCGGGCATCTGCTCGAAGCTTCAGTTTCATTTGACGGGACTGAGAAAATTCCATTCACCCTTATGGCTGCTGTTAACTTCTGGGGAGCAGACGCACTCAAGGCAAATGGGAAAAAACAATTTTCTACTTATTTCGAACTCGGTTTTAATGGCAAATGCAAAGAATTGGACTACAACCTTTTTCTTGGGTTTACACCAAACAATCCCGATGAAGAACTCGAAGAGTACGGATTTTACGGTCCACATGCAGGAGTAATGAATATGGGCATCACTGTATCAAAGGAAATAAAAATTACCGATCATTTCAGTTTGCCGTTAACCAGTTCATTTATTATTAACCCTATGGCTGAGAATGTATTTCTGGTCGTAGGAATTTCCTTCTAAAAAAATAAAAAAATGGAACCTGAATTATTAAATGAAATAGGAAAGACCGGAAACACTGCCTTTATGCTTTTGGCGACCAGTCTTGTAATGCTTATGACTCCGGGACTTGCTTTTTTTTATGGTGGATTGGCATCAAAAAGAAACATTCTGGGAATTATGATCCAGAGCTTTGTATCTCTCGGAGTTACTACCATTCTTTGGTTTGCTTTTGGCTATTCCCTGTGTTTCAGTGGCGATGGTGCAATTATCGGAAACTTTGACAAAGCATTCCTGAACGGAGTCGATCTGAACAGTGTTTTTTCAGGTAACGGCAAAATTCCGGAACTTGTATTTTTCCTTTACCAGATGATGTTTGCCATTATAACCCCAGCGCTTATTACAGGTGCTTTTGTTGGCAGGGTAACGTTTAAATCGTATATGATTTTCCTGGTGGTATGGCAGATTTTGGTTTATTATCCGTTTGTACATATGGTATGGGGAGGCGGACTTCTCGCTCAATGGGGTGTACTTGATTTTGCCGGAGGTATTGTTGTTCATGCCACTGCAGGTTTTGCAGCGCTGGCTTCAGTATTTTATGTAGGTGCCCGTGCCGACAAAAACTCAACTCCAAACAGCATTCCACTGGTTGCAATCGGAACCGGATTATTGTGGTTCGGATGGTACGGGTTCAATGCAGGAAGCGAACTTTCAGTTGATGGCATTACAGTTCAGGCATTTGCAAATACCGACATAGCCGCTTCATTTGCCACAATTACATGGCTGATCATTGAATGGATAAGGGCCCGAAAACCAAAACTAATCGGTCTGCTTACCGGAGCCGTTGCCGGACTCGCTACAATTACTCCCGCGGCTGGCTTTGTGCCGGTTTGGGCAGCAGCGCTAATCGGAATTTCGTCAGGATTAGTTTGCTACTATGCCGTTCATCTGAAAAATAAATTAGGATGGGACGATGCTCTTGATGTGTGGGGCGTTCACGGAGTTGGCGGTGTGCTTGGCACAATCCTGCTTGGTGTATTTGCTTCAAGCGCAATCAATCCTGCGGTAACAACTCAGGGACTTATTTACGGAGAATCTTCATTGTTTATAAAACAGCTTGTAGCAGTTGCCGGCGCTTCAGCTTATGCGTTCATTTTCACTTATCTGATGCTGGCACTTATAAACTATATAACCCCCGTCAGAGTTAGTGAGAGCGATGAGGTAATCGGCCTCGATGACTCACTGCATGGCGAACGGGCATATGACTCTGGTTCAATGTAAGGTGTTTTTGATTTGCTTGAGAAAAGGTTTTGATCCACATCAAAACCTTTTCTATTTTTGCACGTTCATTCCCCTTGAAATTTAACCGGTCGATAACACCTCAAATCAGTATTCATGAAACACATTATTCTTTTGATTTCGTTTATGACTTTTACTTTCAATATATCATTGGCTCAGGATGATAATCAAAAGATTACTGATGAAAAAAGTGGCAAAGAAATACTGATCGGAACTGTTACCCGCGCAGGACTTGAGGAAATCGGCGACTGGTTTGCAACCGAATACCAGCAGTATCAGCCTGACACCAACGACATTGCGCTGCTAAAGAATTTACAATCTGATTTTCCCTTTATTTTTATTGTGCTTGGAACCTGGTGTGGCGACAGTCATGAGCAAGTTCCAAGGTTTTTCAAAATCCTCGACCAGTTGCAGTATCCATCCGAAAAAGTATTTATGGTTGCCCTTGACCGCGACAAAAAAGCCAAAGATTTCTGCATTGGAGACTATGACATAAAACTTGTTCCAACTTTTATCATCACCAATCAGGGAGAAGAAACCGGCAGAATTATTGAGACACCCACAGAAACACTGGAACGTGATCTTTTAAATATTCTCCGCGGAAGTTCCCCTGCTCCCCGATGATATGTATTCCTCAAACTTACACTAAACACTCCTGAATGATTCTGTTCGAAACCATTAACCAGACACGTGAATTTTCGGCACTTAAACGCAAAGAAGGCTTAAGTATAGGATTTGTGCCTACAATGGGCGCTTTGCACGATGGACATATTTCTCTTGTAAGGAAGGCAAGAGAAGAAAATGACATTGTGATATGCAGCATTTTCGTCAATCCGATTCAATTCAACAATCCGGATGATCTGAAAAAATACCCTAGAACACTTGAAAATGATCTTCAACTGCTGAAAGATGCAGGTTGCGATCTGGTTTTTAATCCTTCGGTGGACGAGATGTATCCTGAAACGGTGAAAAAAGAGTATGACTTCGGCGATCTGGCCAATGTTATGGAAGGAGAATTCAGACCCGGACATTTCAATGGAGTGGCCATTGTTGTGCAAAAACTCTTTGACATTACTCTGCCTCACCGGGCTTATTTTGGCGAGAAAGATTATCAGCAGCTTCAAATTATTAAAGCTCTGGTCAGGATTGAAAATCTTGATGTTGAAATCAGACCCTGCCCCATCAGCCGAGAAAAAGACGGTCTGGCCAGAAGCTCACGAAACGAAAGACTGACTCCTGAAATGCGCAGAGCGGTGCCATATATCAATCTGGTACTCAACGAGGCAAAGGGAATGGCTCAGAATCATACCGCAGGGGATATTATCAAATTTGTAAAGTTTAAATTCAGTGAGCATCCTTTGCTGAAACTGGAATACTTTTCTATAGCTTCGGGCATTGATCTGCAACCGGTTTCAGGATACGCATCAAAAGACGACATGGCTTTTATAGCAGTTTTCGCCGGTGATATCAGGCTTATTGATAACATTCAATTAATTTGATTATTTTTGCAGCGCTATGACAATAGAGATATTAAAATCGAAAATTCACCGGGCAACAATCACCGAAGCCAATCTTCATTATATCGGAAGTATCGGCATTGATGAAAACCTGATGGAAGCCGCCAATCTCATCGAATTTGAGAAAGTTCAGGTATTGAACATCAACAACGGTGAAAGACTTGAGACCTATGTGATCAAAGGCGAAAGAGGAAGCGGAATGATTTCGCTCAATGGCGCTGCAGCCCGCAAAGCCGTTGCCGGCGATCTGATCATTGTTGCCGCTTTCGCTCATATGACTCCTGAGGAAGCCGCTACATTTAAGCCTGCCATTGTTTTCCCTGACAACAATAACCGCATCGTATAATTTCTGATTTGAAAAGTAACCTACGCAATATTTTAAGGTTCAGCCTGTTTCTCGGAATCGGACTGTTTTTCATTTGGCTGTTCATGCGAAACCTGACCGCTGAACAGAAAAGCGAAATTTTTCTCTCATTCAAAATTGCAGAATATTCATGGATCATCCTTGCTTTCGCGCTGGGGATGCTGAGTCATTTGCTGCGATCGCTCAGATGGAAAATCCTTATGGAACCAATGGGATATAATCCCAGAACCAGCAATGTGTTTATGGCTGTAATGATTGGCTATCTGGCTAATCTGGCGTTACCAAGGCTTGGCGAAGTCAGCCGTTGCGGTATTCTTGCCAAATACGAGAAAATCCCGTTCAACAAATCATTCGGCACTGTTATTACCGAAAGGGTCATTGACATGCTCACTTTTGTGCTGATTTTCTTTATTATGATATTCACGCAATCCCAAAAAATTCACAATTATATTGAACAGAAAATCTATATTCCCCTTGAGCAGAAGTTCGACTTCAATCTGATAGGAGGCAACTACCTGATGTTTTTGATTTCAGGGGTTATGATTGCGGGAGTTATCGTCGTTTTAATCGTTCATAAAAAGTATAAACACACCAAAGTTTATAAGAAATTCTACAATCTGCTTACCGGACTTCTGGAAGGAATGCAATCATTGACCCGCATAAAAAAACCTTTGCTTTTTGTGGCTTACACTGCTGGCATTTGGGTACTTTACCTTTTGATGGCATACGTAGTATTTTTCAGTCTGAGCGAAACCGCTGAACTTGGCCTTGATGCAGGTTTGGCAGTGCTGATTTTCGGATCAATCGGAATAATGATAGTACAGGGAGGCATTGGAATATATCCGGCAATTGTTGCTGAAACCCTTTTTCTGTGGGATATTCCGGAAACAAAAGGTTATGCCATGGGTTGGCTGATATGGGCATCGCAAACCATTATGATTCTGATAGCCGGTATATTTTCACTACTTTTACTACCCATATTCAATAAAAGCACCCATGACAAAAAAGGAAGCCATTCAGCGCAAGATTCTACAACAACCGGAGCTTGATCGCTTACTTGCCTTCTGGCATTTCAAGGGTTTACAGGTAGTTTTCACAAATGGCTGCTTTGACATTATCCATCTCGGACATATAGATTACCTCTCAGAAGCTGCAGGGCTGGGTAACATTCTGCTCGTTGGCCTGAACTCCGATAATTCAACCCGAAGACTCAAAGGCCCAACCCGGCCAATCAACGATGAATATTCACGTGCCATGATTCTGGCTTCGTTCAGCTTTGTGGATGCAGTGGTGCTTTTTGATGAAGAAACACCTTACAATCTCATCAAAACGGTGCAACCCGATATCCTTGTCAAGGGTGCTGATTACAAACCCGAAGATATTGTGGGCTATGATATTGTGATGGCCAAAGGTGGTAAAGTAGAAACACTTGAATACCTGAAGGGCTACTCTACCAGCCTGATTGAAAAAAAGATCAAAGAAGGATAATTTCGGTTTAAAAACCAGCATACCAACCCATGGCAAAAACCAAAACAACATTTTTCTGCCGCAGTTGCGGAGTACAATCGCCAAAGTGGATTGGAAAATGTCCATCGTGCGGCGAATGGAATACCTACATTGAAGAAGTAATTCATCGCGAAGAGCCGGGAGTTGCTCCGGGACTGGCCGTCAGAAGAAATGCCATCCCTACCCTTATCACCGATATAGAACTCAGTACCGAAAACCGCATTGACACACAAAACCAGGAACTTAACCGCGTACTTGGCGGCGGATTGGTTCCAGGATCAGTGGTACTTGTCGGAGGTGAACCAGGCATCGGGAAATCAACCCTGATGCTGCAGGTCGCACTTACCATAAAAAACTTAAAGGTACTCTATGTTTCGGGCGAAGAAAGCGAGCAGCAGATCAGAATGCGCGCCGAAAGACTGGGAATGGGCCGGAATGAATGTTATATACTTACCGAAACTTCAACCCGGGAGATTCTGGGACACATTGCCAAACTTACTCCTGGAATCATCATCATCGACTCCATTCAAACACTTGCAAGCGACAATATTGATGCATCGGCAGGAAGCATTTCGCAGATACGCGAAACAGCTTCAGAAATGCAACGCTTTGCGAAAACTGTAAATGTTCCCGTCTTTCTGATTGGTCACATCACCAAAGAAGGCATACTGGCCGGCCCGAAATTGCTGGAGCACATGGTGGATACAGTTCTTCAGTTTGAAGGTGACCGCAATTACGGATACCGGATTTTACGATCCATAAAAAATCGTTTCGGAAGCACATCAGAACTGGGAATTTATGAAATGCAAAGCTCCGGATTGCGCGAAGTATCAAATCCCTCAGAAATACTGATTACCCAACATGAAGAACCGGTTAGTGGCACCGCAGTTGCCGCAACCATCGAAGGACTGCGCCCCATGCTTATCGAAACTCAGGCACTGGTCAGCTCTGCAGCTTATGGTACACCTCAGCGTTCGTGCACCGGATTTGACACCCGCCGCCTTAATATGTTGCTGGCTGTGCTGGAAAAACGCAGCGGCTTTAAACTTGGTGTGAAGGATGTGTTTCTGAATATTGCCGGAGGAATCAGGGTTGATGATCCGGCGACAGATCTGGCAGTAGTTAGTGCGGTGCTTTCATCAAACATCGATATTCCGATCAACTCAAAAACCTGCTTTGCCGGAGAGGTCGGACTTTCCGGTGAAATCAGACCGGTTACACGGGCCGAGCAAAGGGTTACCGAAGCCGAAAAGCTTGGCTTTGAAACCATTGTCATTTCAAAACTTAACCTCAAAGCCGCAAAAAGTGCAGCAAAAACAATCAAAGTTATTCCGGTAAGCAAGATCGAAGATGTGTTCCGGCAATTGTTCGGTTAGTCTTTTACAAAATAGATTTTTTGACCATCAGTGTCAATTTTGATTTACATGATCATTAGCCCGGTGTGTGCAAAAATATGTACAGGGAATGTTGGGATATGTTGACCTAATCTTTATACTTTCGTATCAGAAATATTTAGCTGCTATTCAAATTTAAAAACCTTCAAACATGCGCATCTTTAAGAAAGTATTGTTGATTCTTTTGTTCGCAAACATCCTGAGAATCATCCCAGGCTGCTGCAAATGCGATGAGGATTTGGGTTATATGAGTTTCAACCGGATGGATATTAAAAATATTGACAATTCGGGTGAATGGGCAATGACAAGCTTTCGCGATACCATGCCAGCCGCAGCGGTCGCTTTTGAAATTGCTTTGTTTGACAGCTTGGGATATTACTACTATTCCTCCATCCCTGAATTGAAAAGCATAGGTTTCAACACTGCAATGGCATTGTCGTGCGACTGCGCCCGCCCGCTTCAGGCAAATTACCATCTCACCAATATAAAAATCAGCACCATTTATTCTATTTCCGAAGAAATTGAAGCCGGAGCTGATGTAACCGGCTTATTTGTTGGCCGTTCATCGGGAAACTCTTCATCCGGAAATAGTGTCTATCAGTCATTGTCGTCCATTATCATGCAAACCGAAGGCAAAATTTATTACGACGGAGGCGTAGAATCATTCCATATTTTTCTGCAGCCAGAAGTAGAAAATACAAATGCACGTTTTGTGATCGATATTACCCTTTCCGACAACAGCATCTTCAGCGATACCACAAACCTTATCCATATTGTGCGATGAGAACTGCAAAATACCTGATTATCTATATAGCCTGTTTTTTGTTTTTGTTTACAAACAGCATAGAAAAGGCTTCCGCACAGGTAAAACCGCAAAAAGAGGTGATCAGACTGGATATTCAGTTTGGAGGCCGGTTTATTCAGCGGGCTAACCAACCTATAGGTTCCGATATTGATTTTATGAATTATCTGCGCGATGACATGGGCGAGAACTCTTACGGAGTGCTTAGCTTCGGTTTTATGCTTGCCCCGAATGACAAATGGTCATTCAATACCGGCTTCAGTATGTTGAGCGATATGCTGCCCAATCACATGCGGATTGTGGTCAAGCGAAAAGTTGACAGCCTGAATCAGCACAGGAACTGGGGCATCGGCACAATTCTTTATTCTTATCCGCAATATCTCAACCAATTCAATCAATATCACTTCCAAACCGACACAGGAATTATTGCCGACCTGAATTCAAACTACCGGCAACGAACTCTCTTTGACATCGGGATTAGTGCTATGCCTTGGTTTACATATAGTTATCGCCGTGTTCAGGCAACGCTTAGCAGTGGCATCGGCATCAATTCATTTGTTCCGTTTAATGAACAAATTGCGCAGAAAAAACAAAACTCAAATTTTCGTCGCGAAATAAGGTATGAAACCAGCATGAAACCTGCACTTACCTCACATTCAGAAGCTGAAATCACTTACAATCTACTCTTTAACAAGCATGTTTCACTTGGTCTGATTGCAAAAGCAGAATTATTGGTGGCACGGCGAACCATTCCCTACACGCGAACAATCTATACCTGGACAACCGACAAGCCTTTGTCGGAAAATGTGAAACCCAAAAAGAAAATTTACACCAAAACTGACTTTAGCGCAGGTCTGTACCTGAAGTTCTGACCTGATGAATGGTCTTATTGTCGTACCTTTGTCCAAATTAAACACCACACTAACACCCTCTGCATCAAATGGCCATTCCCGGAAAATACAATACCTTAAGCATAGTTAAAATCGTTGATTTCGGCGTATATCTGGATGGCGATGATCTTGGTGAGATATTGCTGCCCATGAAATGGGTGCCTGAAGGCTGTAAACCCGATGACGAGATTGAGGTTTTTCTGTATTTCGATTCGGAAGACAGACTGATAGCTACAACAATGAAACCCTATGCAGTGGTGGGCGAATTTGCAATGCTTACCGCAAAAGCAGTAAACGAAATTGGTGCATTCCTCGACTGGGGCCTCGAGAAAGATCTGCTTGTACCCTACAGGGAACAAAATGCGAAAATGGTTGTGGGAAGATCATACCTTGTTTACATTTATTCCGATCCTCAGGGTGGCCGTATTGCTGCTTCTGCCCGCCTGGAGCGCTTTATCAATCTTGAGCCTGCCGATTACAAACCATTGGAGGAAGTCGATTTGCTTCTCTGGCGCACCACCGACATTGGGTATATGGCCATCATCAACAACAAGCACGAAGGCATGCTTTATGCAAGCGATGTTTTTGAAGATCTCGAACGCGGACAAAGGTTAAAAGGATATATTACAAAAGTTCGTGAAGACGGCAAAATAGACCTCACCCTGACAAAGCCCGGCTACGAAAAAATCGATGAAATGGCGGAACGAATTCTGGAATTGCTCAGAGACAATAAAGGTTATATGGATCTCAACGACAAAAGCCCGGCCGAAGAAATTTATCTGATGTGTGGCATGAGTAAAAAGAATTTCAAAAAATCAATCGGAGCACTTTATAAGCAAAAGCTGATTGATATTGAGGAAGGTGGAATCAGAATGGTGAAGTAGATTCTCCTTATTCTTTCGAAATCAGAGGTCAGATATCGGAGGTCAGAGGTCGGAGGTCGACTTTCCGAAATCCGAACCGAAGCGAAGCGGAGCTCACCGAAGGTAAATCTGCATTCCGAAATCCGAAATCCAAAATCCGAAATTATTCAGCCAAAGCCTGCTTGAAAGTTACAAGCTTTCCTGCTTCTTCATCCCACAAACGCAGACTTAGGGTTTTGAAACTGTTGCGGAATTTTACGGGCTCAACTTTTTGAAATGCTTCATTTTCACGGTGACATTTTTCAAGCTTGTAATTCGGAATTTTTGAGCTCAGGTGGTGAATGTGATGAAACCCGATATTGCCGGAGAACCATTGCAAAACTTTGGGCAGTTTGAAGTAGGAAGCTCCGTTGATCGCCACAGTGCTGTAATCCCATTCTTCATCGCGATACCAATGTACATCAGGATACTGATGCTGAACATAGAAAAGGAACACGCCCGCTGTTGCAGCAATATACATTACAGGTAACTGAATCATAAGATAAGCTTTAAAACCGATCAGATAGCTGATTCCAAATGCCAGAGCAACAAGCCCCAGGTTTGTAACATACACGCTGATCCGCTCTTTCCAGCTAAATTCTTTCCGGGTGAAACGGTTGGTCACTAAAAATATCAAACCTGCGCCAATTCCAAACATCACAAACGGATTACGATAAATCCTATAAAAGAGCTGCTTGCCGGGAGAAAGGTTTTTGTATTCATCTACGGTGAGTGTCCACACATCCCCTACCCCGCGCTTATCAAGGTTGCCCGCAGTCCGGTGATGGATCAGGTGAGCGTGATGCCAGCGGTAATACGGCGTAAATGTGAGTATTCCCAGGATAATTCCGATGGTATCGTTGGCAGTTTTTGATTTAAGGAATGCGCCATGACCACAATCGTGGAAAATAATGAATAACCTGACCGTAAATCCAGCCGCCAGAATAGCAAGCGGCAATACTAACCAGTAGGAAACAGTAATCAGATAGGCCATCGCTATCCATAGGGCAATATAGGGAACCAATGTGTTCACAAGTTGCCAGATACTGCTGAGAGTCGAAGGGACTTTATATGCGGTAATCAGTTTAAGATAAGACTTATCTGACCCCGGTGCTGATGATTTTGGAGACATCTTTTTTTTTACAAAGATAATATTATTTGAGGCCGGAAGCCAGGTTTGGAATCGAAGTGCCGGAGCCCGACCTCAATTCTGAGCAGCTCACTTCTCAAACAAAAAAGATCAAAACTAACACTCTGATTACTTATGATACTTAGATTCAAATATTTAACAATGCGCCGCACCGCTTTAAAGCCCTCCTTATACTTACCCCAAATTAGTAAAAAAAATATCCTACCTTTGCCGGCGCATATTGAACTGATATTTATCGGATTAAGAGAACTTTAAAGGCCCTTTTCAGCCGGGATAAAATCACTGCTTCCAGCCTTGAATTTTACGGTTTATCTGCCTTGATCATTCGGGTTAATTCCTCAACTGTCTGAGCGAAATTGAGTCCCGATAGCAATCGGGATCGGATTTTTTCCTCGTCAATAAGTTTGATTTCCATGCTCTGTTAATAAAACAATGGAAATCAGAATGGCTTTCTTTTGGCAATAATTCATGTCAGAAAAAAGCAGAAAAGCAGGAATATGCAATCATTTTAACAAACAGGTATTATGAATTCTTTTGAAAACTTCAGGCTGTCGAAACAGTTGCTCAATGCAATTGATGAACTTGGATTCGACACGCCAACACCCATACAAACAGAGTCTTTTCCGGTTATCCTTTCGGGGAAGGATATGGTAGGTATTGCACAAACGGGAACCGGAAAAACACTGGCTTACATGCTTCCCATTCTGCATGATCTTAAGTTTTCGAAGCAAACCAATCCACGTATTCTGGTTCTGGTTCCTACCCGCGAATTGGTGATTCAGGTGGTTGATCAGTTTAAAAGCATATCTACCTACCTGAATGTCAGGGTGCTGGGTGTTTACGGAGGTGTAAACATCAATACTCAAAAAATGGCTGCTGCCCAGGGAACTGATATTCTTGTAGCTACCCCGGGAAGACTTTATGATCTGGCACTCAGCGGATCAGTTCAATTGAAGGGAATCAGCAAACTGGTAATTGACGAAGTTGATGTAATGCTTGACCTTGGCTTTCGCTTTCAGTTGAAAAATATTTTTGAACTGATGCCTGATCGCCGGCAAAACATAATGTTTTCGGCAACCATGACTGAAGAAGTTGATGAGCTGATTGAAGATTTTTTTATTGTTCCGGCCAAAATATCAATTGCTGTAAGTGGAACTCCACTGAGCAATATTGATCAGCAGTGTTACCCGGTTCAGAATTTCAATACAAAAGTCAATCTGTTGAACCATCTGGTGAGCAACTGGCAGGAATTCAGGAAAGTTTTGGTTTTTGTTTCCAATAAAAAAAGAGCTGACCGGTTATTTGAAACCATGGAAGCCGAACTTGGTAAACAGGTAGGAATAATTCATTCGGACAAGACTCAAAGTCACAGGATCAAAGCCATCAGCCTTTTCGACAAAGGATCAAACCGAATTCTTGTCACCACCGATGTTATGGCCCGCGGTCTGGATCTGGATATGATTACGCATGTAATAAACTTCGACACACCCGACTACCCTGAAAACTACATGCATCGCATCGGGCGAACCGGCAGAGCAACACAGTTGGGCAAGTCAATCCTTTTCTATACGGAACAGGAAGCAGAAGCAAAAGCCAGAATTGAAGCTTTGATGTCTTACACAATTCCTCAAATGGAGTTCCCTGAAGAAGTCGCAGTTTCAACCGAACTTATTCCTGAAGAACGTCCGAAAATGGCTGAGGTCAGGCAATCATTCAGTATCGACAAATCTGCAGGTGCTGCTTTTCACGACAAAACAGAGAAAAACACCAAAACCAATCAAGGAGGAAAATACCGCAGAGAATTGGCTAAGAAATATAAAAAACCCATCTCCAGAGGCGATAAAAATTACAACAAGCATTTCAAGAAAAAGTAGTTGATGGAATAATCCAAATTTCATTGCCCGTCTGCCTGGTAAGCTCACCGCACCTTCTGGTGTAAAATACATTAATTTCACACCTTGTCCCGACTCATCAGGTGAGTTTCGCTCAGGTGTCACAGAGTTTCGCAGAGAATACAAGAAAAGTTTCATCTTTAGTTAAAAAACTGCATAACATTATCACGATTTTAATTCGGTATTAGAGAACTTATTTACTTGTATATTGTTATATTTGTACTCACCAAAACAGAGAAATATGAAACTTCTGAATACAACCCCGATATATTTAGCTTTGATTTTTGCAGCTTTGGGCTTAGTGGTTAGCAGTTGCCAGCAGTCAGAAAAAAGCACAGAAAAAAATCAGATTGGCAGGGAATACAACCTGCTTGAGATAAAAGGCGAAGAAAGAGCTGTGCTTACAGCGCCGCCCATGGTACCACCGCCAATAACCAGAGATTATGCCACCAAAGTCATTATTGATCTTGAGGTAATTGAACTGGAAATGGAGATTGCCGATGGTGTAAAATATGTATTCTGGACATTCGGAGGAACGGTTCCGGGTTCATTTATCCGCATCAGAGAAGGCGATTATGTTGAGTTTCACCTGAAAAATCATCCCGACAATAAACTTCCTCACAACATTGACCTACATGCCGTTACCGGACAAGGTGGTGGTGCTGAAGCAACCTATGTAGCTCCAGGCTATGAGGCAACTTTCAATTTTACAGCCATCAACCCCGGTTTGTTTGTCTATCATTGTGCGACTGCTCCTGTGGGGATGCACATTGCAAATGGCATGTATGGCTTGATACTGGTTGAACCCAAAGAAGGGCTCCCGAAGGTGGATAAGGAATTCTATGTGATGCAGGGAGACTTTTACACGGAAGGAAATTACGGCGAGTCGGGATTACAGGCATTCGATATGAACAAAGCCATAAAAGAGCAACCTGATTACGTGGTATTTAACGGACGGGTAGGTTCTCTAACCGGAGACAATACCTTGAAAGCCACTGCCGGCGAAACCGTCAGGTTGTTTGTTGGAAATGGCGGCCCGAATCTGGTTTCGAGTTTTCACGTAATCGGCGAGGTTTTCGACAATGTATATATGGAAGGTGGTTCGTTGAAAAACCACGATGTTCAGACAACGTTGGTTCCTGCCGGAGGATCAGCCATCACAGAATTTAAGGTTGAAGTTCCGGGAGACTTTATTCTTGTTGATCACTCCATTTTCAGGGCATTTAACAAAGGTGCACTTGGAATTCTGGCTGTTGATGGCGAAGAAAATGAACTCATTTATTCGGGAAAAAGAGAGCCGGGCATATATCAGCCATCTGCGGAAGCGGGCATAATACGCAAAAATGCGATGGAAGCCGCAACATTGACCGAAGATCAATTGCTGGCATTGGGCGAGAAGTTATATCAGACCAACTGCGCTGCCTGCCACCTTAACGATGGAAAAGGCGTAGCAGGTATTTTCCCGCCGGTTGCCAACTCTGATTACTTCACCGGAGATATCAACAAAACCATACATCCTGTTGTAAACGGACTCTCAGGTGAAATAACCGTGAATGGAGTAAAATATAACAGTGTGATGCCGAAACAGGCTTTAACAGACGCAGAAGCAGCGGCAGTTCTTACTTATGTTTACCAAACCATGAACAACAAGAAAACCCGCATTACTGCAGAGGATGTAAAAAAAGCCCGAAAATAATGCAAGTATTAAAGACCGGAATCATAGCACTAAGCCTGACACTTATATGTGTCAGGCTTTCCGGGCAACCGGCCGTTGATGTAAAAGGAGAAATGGCTTTAATCCCATCAGGAATATATGTTCCCATGTATTCAAGCGACAATGAAACAGTGCCGGTGAATGCATTTTACATTGACCGGGTTCCGGTTACCAACAGTGATTTCAGGAAATTTGCTGAAGAATATCCCGAATGGGGAAAAGAAAATGTAAAAAAGTTGTTTGCTGATCAGGGTTATCTGAAGCATTGGACAGGAAATTCGCAATTTGATTTATCTCTTGCGCAAAGCCCTGTAGTTAATGTATCGTGGTTTGCCGCACAAAAATATTGCGAATGTCAGGGTAAACGATTGCCCACAATAGCAGAGTGGGAGATGGCAGCAGAAGCCGGACTCACACGACCCGACGGTCAGAATGAAGCCGGTTTCAATCGTATGATTCTTGATATGGCATCGAAACCCAACCCAACCATACTTCCGGATGTTGGCACAACCCTGCAGAATTATTACGGGGTTTGGGATATGCACGGACTGGTGTGGGAATGGATCTATGACTTCAACAGTGCATTAACAACCGGGGAATCCAGAGGGAGTTCTTCACCTGACAATGCGCTGTTTTGCGGAGGTGGTTCATTTCAGGCCAAAGATGTTAACAATTATGCTGCATTCCTGAGGTTTGCGTTAAGGTCGAGCCTGAAGGCAAAATATACCGTTCCCAACGTAGGATTCAGATGTGCAAAAGATGCGGCAAACCCTTGATGAGAAACCATCCAAGCCCAACTTCAATTAAAAATTTACTTTTTTTTAAAAAACGCAGGAAATGAAAACATCAAAATTCTTTTTATTGACATTCGCAGTGTTCGTTTTCCTGTTAACATCGTGCAGCAAAAAAACAGAGAAAGGAGATTGCTGCAAAACCGGACATAATACTGTAGCTGAAAAAGCGCTGGAAATTTCAGATGAATCAGTTTTTCTGCTTGAATCGCAATGGGAAAATCAAAAAAATGAACAGAAAAAACTCTCAGATTATGGCGGGAAAGTTATAGTGGGAGCAATGATTTTCACCAATTGTCCATCGGCCTGCCCGAGGATTGTAGCTGATTTAAAAATCATTGAATCAACATTAAGTGAAGATGAAAGAGCCCGGATACAATTTCTGCTCATAAGCATGGATCCTGAGAGAGACAATCCAGCCCAAATGAGCCGTTTTGCCAGCGACCATCGCCTTAATGGCTGGGAAATAATCAGATCAGACAAGTCGGCAACCATGGAAATTGCCAATGTGCTTGGGGTCAGGGTAAAACCTTTGAAAGAAGGTGGATTTGACCATTCAAACATCATTCAGCTTTTAAATGCACAAGGAGAAATAGTATTTCAGCAACAGGGACTAAACGTTGTCTGAACATCGTGGTTTTTCAACGAACCACCTTCCATATATAC